>ERZ779895.139-NODE-139-length-111202-cov-4.478699_pt1 | contig 111202 bp, 92 predicted proteins | sample MGYA00511093_ERZ779895 | MGnify/ENA primary metagenome ERZ779895 (study PRJEB29588, sample SAMEA2142970) | human gut metagenome | biome: human gut; feature: human-associated habitat; material: faeces | place: Denmark | collected 2008/2010 ... | reverse complement strand
GGCATCGGTCGCGCCGTGGCGCTGGCTTTAGCCGACTGCGGCGCCAAGGTGATCGGCACGGCGACGTCCGAAACCGGTGCGGCACAGATCAGCGAAGCGCTGGGCGACAGGGGCCGCGGCATCGTCCTGAACGTGACAGACGCAGAGGCGAGCAAGGCGGCTGTGGAAGCGATCGTTGCCGAATTCGGTCGCATTGACATTCTTGTCAACAACGCCGGCATAACCCGCGACATGCTTGCGATGCGTTTGTCCGACGAAGCTTGGGACGCCGTGATTGAGACCAATTTGACGGCCGTGTTCCGTCTTACCCGTGCCGTGTTGCGCCCGATGATGAAGCAGCGCTTCGGCCGCATCATTAACATGAGTTCCGTGGTTGGGGCGATGGGCAACGCAGGCCAGGCTAATTATGCGGCTGCCAAGGCCGGCATGATCGGCATGAGCAAGTCGGTGGCCCGTGAAGTTGCTTCCCGTGGCGTGACTGTCAATTGCGTGGCCCCTGGTTTTATTGAAACGGATATGACCGCCGCGTTGCCCGAAGACGTCAAAACGCATCTCATGGCACAAATTCCGGCGGCACGCCTCGGCAAAACGGATGATATTGCAGCAGCCGTCCTTTATTTGGCTTCTGAGCCCGCCGGCTACGTCACCGGAACCGTTTTGCACGTCAATGGCGGCATGTTCATGGGATGATGTAATTAGGCCTCAAGCCTGATAAAATCCCCCGATTAGAAAATTTTCTTCGGCAAACGGATAACCGTTTGCTCAACACAGACTAATTCCGCGGAGTAGGAAATGGAAGATTTGGAACAGAAAGTCAAGCAGATCATCGCTGAACAGCTTGGCAAGAACGAAGCCGACATCAAGAATGAAGCTTCCTTCATCGAAGACCTCGGCGCCGACAGCCTTGACACGGTTGAACTCGTGATGGCTCTTGAAGATGCTTTCAAGATCGAAATCCCGGATGAACAGCAGGAAAACCTGCGCACCGTTCAGCAGGCTATCGACTTCATTCAGGCCAACGTTAAGGCCTAATGCCTCTTGAGGCGCTGTCCGAGAGAGGGTAAGTGACCTTGTCGTCGGGCGGCATGAAGCAAAAGGGGGCGGTAGCCCCCTTTTTTTAGCGGATTTATATTGCACAGAACAACAGGAAGGAAAATAAAAAGATGCGCCGTGTGGTTGTGACCGGTTTGGGCATGGTATCGCCGCTGGGACTCGATGTGGAATCGAGCTGGAAAGCGTTATTGGCTGGCGAATGCGGCATCGGACCCATTACTGAATTTGACGCCTCCGAATTCGGCTGCCGTATTGCCGGTGAGGTCAAGAATTTTGATCCCGCTGCCGGCGGTATGCAGGCTAAGGAAGCTCGTCGTTACGACCGTTATGTGCAATTTGCCGCTGCCGCCGCTACCGAAGCTCTCAAGGATGCCGGTCTTGATTTCGTTGGTAACAATGAAGCGGGCGATCGCGCCGGTTGCATCATTGGCTCCGGCATCGGTGGTCTGGAAACGATTTGCGTCAACCATAAGGCGATGCTCGAACGCGGTCCGCGTCGTATTTCCCCCTTCATGATCCCCGGTTGCATCATCAATATGGCTTCGGGGCTGGTGGGAATCATGAAGAACCTTCGCGGTCCGAATCTCGCTACAGTGACGGCTTGCGCCACCGGTTTGCATGCTATTGGTGAAGCAGCTTGGATTATTCGCCGTGGCGACGCCGACGTAATGCTGGCGGGCGGCACCGAAGGCACGGTTTGCGAGGTCGGTATCGGTGGCTTTGACAGCATGCATGCCTTGTCCCGTCGCAACGACGATCCGGCTCACGCTTCTCGTCCGTTTGACGTGGATCGCGATGGTTTTGTGATGGGCGAAGGCTGTGGCCTGCTCGTTCTCGAAGACTATGATCACGCTGTGGCTCGCGGTGCGAAGATCTACTGCGAACTCGCCGGCTATGGTTTGTCGGGCGATGCATATCACATCACGACGCCGGCCACTGACGGTCCTGTTCGTTCCATGAAGATGGCTTTGAATCACGCCGGTCTAAAGCCTGAGGATATCGACTACCTCAATGCGCACGGTACGTCGACTTCTGTGGGCGATATCAACGAATCCCGCGCTGTGCGCGAACTCTTCGGTGAACACACCGACAAGCTCGTGGTAAGCTCCACCAAGGGCGCGACGGGCCACTTGCTCGGCGGTGCCGGCGGTATCGAAAGTGTCTTTACTGTGCTCGCCATTCGTGATCAGGTGGCTCCTCCGACGATCAATATCGTCAATCAGGATCCGGAATGTTGCATCAATGTTTGCAAGGACAAGCCGCAGCAGATGGAAATCCGCGCTGCCGTCAAGAACAATTTCGGCTTCGGCGGTACCAACGCCACGCTGGTGTTTAAGCGTGTCTAACGTTACCACGGAGTTGTAAGGCACAGAGAAGAACGGTCCTCAACGGGCCGTTTTTCGTATTTGCACGTACGAAAATGCCCGGAGCGGTTCGCTGCGGAACTCCCCGGGCTTTCGGTCTTTCCTGGAAACGAACAGGCGACTCGTCACTGACGCCCGTTCGAAAACACATTAGCTGATTGTCCGTCAAAAAGCTATTGCGCAGATGTATTGTCTGTTGCAGACTGTTCGGCTTTAGCCTCAGCTTCTTCTTCGGCCTTTTCACGAGCAATGCGTGCGGCTTCGGCGCGAGCGGCATCTGCTTCGGGCGAATTGTCGATGAACGTATTTTCCGGTCCTTTCATGAGGCCGACACAACGGAACACCACGATGGCCTTAACGCCTTCGCCCTTGGGATTCTTGCCGGAAACACCGTCAATGAGCTGAGCTCCCTGACCGTTTCTCATGCAGAAGTCTTGAGCACGCTGATACAGGAATTCGCGCAGCTGCAGTTGCTGATTGATATTCGGACGTGTGCCGGAAATACGGTAAAGGTTGTAGTCGATTTTTTCGACGTCCGAATAGTTGGCGCTTTTTTCGATCGCCTCTATCATGCCGCTGCATCCGGTCAAAAGGCCCGTGCTGAGAGCAAGAATTGCTGCACCCGTCAAAATCTTTCGCATGTTTGTCCTTTCAAGAGAATTTTTTTTATTGCTTTCGAGAAGCGACTGCAACTTCCACGTATGTTATCAGCGCCGGGATCGTCATTCCTTGGTACGCAATCAGGCCAGCTTGGGGATGAAAGCGTCCGGTTCTCACAAGAGACTTGTGGTGGCGAAGCGAAAGCTCCCGCTGTTCGTCGTTCTCGCAGATGTAGTAGGCCTGGTATCGTCCGTTGATTTCTACAACCAGAGGGCAGGTGACGTGATTTGTGTCGGCAAAGTGCGCAAAAGTGGTCCCGGGGTAGATATCGGACAACGCTAGGTATACCGCGTTTTCAAATAGGGCGAGACGCAACGTATCGGGGCAACAGTTCATTTGTCCCGAAAGCCACAGACAGAGGCCCGGATGTCGCCAGTAAACCTTGGGGCGATCCAGTGTGCGGCGTTGCGGCTTCAGATTGACGGCAGGCACGATGTCAAGCAACGCAAACTTTTCCAAAAGCTTGACCCATTCCAGAATCGTGACGCTTGGAATCTGCGCAAGCCGCCCTATTTCGCTCCAGTTGGCGGCCGAGGCTGTGGTACGCGCAAGCAGTCGGGCAACCGAATAAAAGGCGTCAAGCTTGCGCAGACCGCTGCGCATGGCCGGAAGAGACGCCTCGTGTTTCCACAATTGCGTCCAATGCAAAGCACCCCGGACTCCCAAGGAAGGCGCTAAACACGCGCCGAAAGCTTCCGATTCGTTAGCAAACCCTGCGTTCGGTTCAAAAGCGGCTGCAACGCTGTTGACCATCTTCGTGGTAAAAAGGCGCGGTTCTGGTGTTGCATTGATGTCGAGCACTACGCCGAGGTTATCGGCCGATTCACGGAAGAACCGAAGTGCTGCTTTGGAGAAGCGACCGGCCAGCACGAGATCCGTGAGCGGATGATGGGATAGGAACTGAAGTGCACTCAGCGTCACACTGTCGAAGGCGTGTGCGTTGATGATCGTTGTTCCGTTGCCGTATAGCGCAAAAAACTCATCGGGAGAAGCTTGGTATAACAACCGGTTCCCGTCGTCGGTGATGTCGGCAACGGGGTTGTCCCTGAGCGCTTCGACCATTCGGTAATCGGTTCCGGAGGGCAACGCAAAAAGGCGCAAGCGCGATTTCAGTTCTGGCTTGTTGATCATCGGTTAAGAGACTGCTCGGCGTGAATTTTTCGAGCGGTGCGTTTCCATAGAACGAACGCTAACACACCGTAGGCGACGGTCAAAAGAAGAAGATGTGCGATCTGAACCGTAACGGCGTAAAGCGGTGCTCCGTTTTGCGAGACGGCAACGAGACCGTTGATGCCCGAGGTTGATGGCAATAGTAAACGCAGTGCCAGAGCGGGTGGCGTCATGTCAAAGAGCGGATGCACGACACCCGAGAGAAAGAGTGCCGGAGCCGAAATGACAACAAAGAACTGTGCGCCGTAGGCGTTTGTGCCCATAGCAAACGTAAAGGCCAGACCGAAACTTACAACAGCGGCGCCAAAGATCGCAGCCATCAATAATGTGCCGCCGGGATTTTGCATGGAGGCAAAATCAAAGATCACAAAGTCCGGTCCCAGAGCGTAGGCAAGCCACATGAGACTAAAGAGCCAGAAAGCGACGTAGAGGGCCGCAAAGCCGCGTACGTTGCGACAAACGGCGCGCAACACGGAAGGCGGATTTGCGCTCGCAAGCCATCCCCCTAAGCTCATGACGATGCTCACGAACATAACGGCTTGGATAATGATGGGCATGACGGCGGCAACGATGTAGCTTGCATAGCCGGAAAGCGGGTTATAGAGATTGACGTCGGCAAAGGCGACCGGGGCTGTTTGCAACTTTTTAAGGGTTTCGAGCGGTGCGCCTGCCCGAACGAGGTTTAAAGCCATGCTAGCGGCCGTTGTTTCTCCGACAACACCCATGAGGCCGGCCATCACTGCGCGTGACTTCACGGGGAAGGCGCCGTTGGCGGTAAGTGCAACGGATGTATGTTTGCCGGCCAACAGGTTTTCCTCGAAATTCTCAGGGATCGTGATCACGGCTGCCACTTTTTCAGTTTTGTAGAGCGATTCGCCCTCGGCACGATCTGTTCCGATCGCAACGACATTGATCATAGCCACAGATTTGATGCGTTTGATCATTGCGCGGCTAGCCGCGCTGCGGTCGAGATCCACCACAGCCGTTTGGATGCTGGTGACGTTTTGTGCTGCGTAAGGCCACGCGTAAAAGAGCAGGTAAAAGGCTACGGCGATCACGAAAATTACGAAGGTGTCTTTTGTAAAAGCTCCGCGGGCCAGAACCGTGCGAACCGTCTCCCAAAAACCGACGGGTTCTGGGAGGTCGATTACTGGCTGAGCTTCACGCTCTTTTTGCGCCCATTTACGCATTCTCCGGGGCATCAGAGTCAGGCCGACGGCGGCTGGGATGACGACGAAGAGAGAGAGCATCGAGAGAAGATAGATCGTGTGCGAAAGCTCGCTTCCGAGCACCCACTGCGAGGAATGAAGTCTCAGGTACCACGTCAACGGAAGGAACTGAGCGAGTAGTTGCGCAGCTGCGTCCATTGAATCCAGAGGAAAGGAAAAGCCCGTGAAGGGGAAGATGGGGGCGGTCGTGCCGATCGCAACCGACATGGCAATAATCCACGACGGCGAAAGGCTCGTGTAGAGCATGGCAAGCGCCGGCATGCTCGCGAAAAAGAGCACGATCCCCAGCGCCCAGGCGGCGAGACTGCCTTGCACGCCCCAGCCCTCCCAGCCGGTGAACCAGGCTAGGTAGGCCAGCCCCATGAGCGAGTAAAGGACCAACCAAAAGCTCATGCGGCCAAGCAAAAAAACCGTGAGGTGAGAGTAAGTTTCAACGACTTGATGTACGGTCTTAAGGCGCCACTCTCGGGTGAGCGATCCCACGCAAGTCAGAATGGCTCCTAAGGCAAGCACGCCGGGCAGAATGGTGGTGAGCAGATACGCTTTGAAATTGAGTGCCGGGTTGCCTGCAATCAGAATGTCAGCGTCAAGCACGGCAAGACGTTCTTTGTTTCCGGCAAAGCCGCCGCCTACGACGGAGGCGGCCTCAAGCATTTGTCCAATTTGAATTTGTGACAGTGCGAGCTTGAGGTCGGTTTCCACCGTGGTCGCGATGGCGTAGTAGCTTTTGTTGAGAAAGAGCTCAAGAGCCGAATCGGAACGGCTGCCGGACGTTTTTTCGCTCCAGTTGTGGCCGATGACAAACAGAGCGTAAATGTTACCCGTGGCAAGATCGGCCGTTGCCGCCTGTGGATTTTCGTAATTGACGAAATCAACCGAGGCCACCGCATCCAGAGATCGGATCAAATCCCGGCTTTCTGCGGAGTTGTCGTAGTCGACAAGCCCGACGGGTATGTTGCGCATCAGCCCGGTAGCGAAGACGGCAACGACGGCCAGACACCAGAAAACGGGCACCACGATGCCGGTGAGCCACAAAAGCGGCGTATCAGATGTGGTGCGTGCTTCCTGCACAAAAGCGCGCTTAAAGTCGGAAAGAAACGACGACATAACCGAGGGAAACGTTAGGCGCCGCGAGCTGCGCGGTCAACAATCACGCTCATGCCGGGACGCAGATCGTGCATTGGCTCAAGCGGTCGGGCGCGTACTTCGAAGGTGCGCACGTCGTAACCCGTCGACTGACGGGTGGAACGCCAGGTCGCGTAGTCCGCTCGCGGATTGATCCAATAAACGGTAAAGGCAACGTTGTCTACTCCCAAAGCCGGCACCTTGGCCTTCAATTCGGTACCCACCTTAATCTCGGCAAGCTCATCTTCGCGGATGTTGAACACAACCCATTTGTCGGAGTGATCCAGCAGGGTGACGAGCGGGAAACCGGCCGGCGTTACTTCGCCCTCATGCAGCACCACACGCGTTACTTCTCCTTGTCGCGGAGCGCGGACTAAGCTTTCGGAAGCCAGACTCTGCACTTCGGCGACGCCCGAGGCGGCCTGACGTGCCAGGGCTTCTGCGGCTCGCTTTTCATCTTCGCGTGATCCCGTGAGCGCCATGTCATAAACGCTTTGTGCGGCGCGGGCCAACCCGCGGGCGGTGTCAAGGGCCGCTTTGGCTTCATCGAATTTTTGAGCCGACACAAGCCCTTCCTTGTATAGCGCATTGACACGAGAAAAAGTTTTCTCGGCAAGCTTCAGAGCACCCTGGGTGCTTTCATACATTGACTTGGCTTCCCGAATTTTTTCCTTGCGGGCGCCTTCTTCCACAAGACGAGCTTTGGCTTGCGCAGCTTGTTCTTGCGCCGTGACCTGGCCGAGCTTGGCGGAAATTTCCGGAATGCTGATCTTTACCATCACGGCGCCGGCTTCGACCGTGTCGCCTTCCTTGACGAGCACTTTTTCAATGCGGCCGGGAATTTTGGGCGCCACTTCAATGGTGCGGGCATCCACCTGTCCTTGAAGCGGGGTCGGAGCGGGAGTGGCAGCCTTCCATAGTCCGATGCCGATAAAGGCCAGAAGACCGGCACCGATCAGGGCAACGGCGATAGTTTTAACGGAGACGTTTTTGGATTCGGTCATGGCGGAAAACTCAGTACTCGAAAATATTTGTCTGACGCGTGACGGATTGTTCAAAGGCGTTCATATCGCCGCATGCAGCGTTTAGCATGGCCCATGCGACAACGAAGCGGTAGGCGGCGACGCGCCGGGCGATTTCTGCGGCCAGCAGTTTGGTGCGTGCGTCGTTGACTTCATCAGCCGTTGAGAGTCCCTCGGAAAAGCCCTTTTCACGCAACCGTAGGTTTTCCTTGGCAAGCGAAAGCGTCGAGTCGGTGAGGCGATAAGCTTCGCGGGCCTCGTTGCTCTTGAGGTACGCTGTCTGAACAGCTGTCTGAATGCGGTTTCTCGCTTCGTCGTGCGCGGCTTGCGCTTTTGTGACGAGCGAATTGGCCGCGGCAATTGACGCGTTGCGATCCTTGTTGTCCCAGAGCGTGAACTTCAAGCCGATGCCGGCGATCCAGTCAGGTTCGGGAATCGTCAGGTAGTGCTTGATCATGTTGTAGTTGGCAAAGGCGTAGATCTGGGGGTGCCAGGCGGCCTTGGCGGCCGTTACGCCCTGCTCAGCCTGACGGCGCTGTGCTACCACGCTCTTTAAGACGGGGCTTGCGCCCAACGCCTTGTCCTGCCAGCTCTTTAACGTGCCGATGTCTTCCGTGACAACGAAGAGGGGGGTTTTGAGTTCTCCCACGTTCTCTTCGCGCAAAAGGCCGGCCAGTTCGCTTTCGGCCACGCGGCGGTTTGTCTGAGCGGTCAAAAGCTCTCGCTTGGCAGTGTCTCGATTAACTTCGACAGCCATGCGTTCGAGCCTGCTGATTGTGCCGGTCTTTTCAAAACGAAGCACTTTGCGCACCTCCAGCTCCTGCTGATGCAGCATTTCGTTTTGCAGTCGTTCAATGCTGCGCGCGAGCTGAACGGCAAAGTACTTCTGTGCGAGCTCGGTGTCAACCGTGTCGCGTTGGGCCTGCGTGCGAGCCTGCGATTCATAGACGGCCTCATCGGCCGCACGAACTTTGGCATTGATCGCACCGCCCATGTAAATCGGCAATTGAGCGTTGATGGCTGCGCGAGGGCCACCGATGTCTTCTTCGTGGTAAAGATCAATAGGAGGCAGGGGAAGGCCGGGAATAAGTCCGCCGAGATTCACTGTTCCATAGTCGAGCGTTTTGCGTCCCCAGATCTGCTTGGAGTCAAGTTCGATCTTGGGGCCGTGCAAGCTGCGCGCGCTCTTGGCTTCGCTTTCGCGCTTGGCTGTTTCGGCCGCTTCGACCTTGATGGAATCCACCCGGTCGTGAGCAAGCTGTCGAGCCTGAGAAAAATCAAGTGCCGGCGTCTGGGCGTAGCCTGAGCTTAATGCCCAACAGAGCGTTGCGAAGACGAAGAGAGATTTTGCGGCCATCGGAGACTTTTCGTAGAGAAAGATTTTCTATAAAATCACCATTTTAGTGCTGAGAATCTTTTAGCACACAGATACATTGCCGAATGTCGCCCGAATGGCGAAATCGGTAGACGCAAAGGACTTAAAATCCTTGGCCTATGGCATGCGGGTTCGAGTCCCGCTTCGGGCACCATCTTCATTCAGTAATGTCTTCTGGTTTGCCCCGATTTATCGGGGTTTTTCTTTTCAGTTTCCGCTTTTCTTTATTGCGGTGCTGCACGGGATTCGCATCAGAGGTGCTTTCTGGAAAGCTATTGCGCTGTTTTTGCAAGGTTTTCTCGTGGGAAGAACTGTAAAATGCGGCCAATCCATTTGCCAGCCCCAGAAGACGCTGATGTCAGAAATCTTAGATTTTTCTAAATTCCCCCTCGACTCACATATCCAGGCGGCGATTGCCGAAATGGGTTATGTCACGCCCACCCCGATTCAGGTGCAGGCCATTCCCGTCGTACTCGCCGGTCAGGATGTGATGGGAGCGGCTCAGACCGGTACCGGCAAGACGGCCGGGTACGGTCTGCCTGCTCTTCAGCGGATTCTTCCCAAGGCCAATACCTCGATGTCGCCCGCGCGCCACCCTGTGCGTGTGCTGATTCTTGCACCGACTCGTGAGTTGGCCGTGCAGGTCAACGAAAGTCTCGTGAAGTACGCAAGCAAGACGCCGCTGCGCGTTGGCGTGGTCTACGGCGGAGTGGACATCAAGCCGCAGGCTGACATGCTGCGTCGTGGTGTGGAAGTCCTCACGGCAACGCCCGGGCGTCTTCTGGACCATCATGAAGGCGGCTCAGTGAATCTTTCCCAGGTCGAAATCGTTATTCTTGACGAGGCCGACCGTATGCTTGATATGGGTTTTTTGCCCGACATTTCTCGCATATTGAATCTGTTGCCGAAAAAGCGTCAGAACCTCATGTTCTCGGCAACCTTCTCGCCCGAGGTTAAGAAGCTTGCCGGCAACTTCCTGCGCAATCCCGTTTTGGTCGAAGTGGCTCGCGAAAACGCCACGGCCGATACGGTTGAGCAGATTGTCTATCAGGTACATGACTCGGAGAAAACGGACGTCCTGATCGATATTCTCAAGGGTGACGGTGAAGATGGCGGTCCGATCAAACAGGTCATTGTTTTCGTCAACGCCAAGATCACCTGCCGTCGTTTGGCCAGCACGCTTTCTCGTGTGGGCATTTCAGCCGATGCGATTCACGGGGACAAGACTCAGGAAGAGCGCATGGCGGCTCTGGAAGCCTTCAAGAAGGGCGAAATCGAAGTGCTTGTGGCAACCGATGTTGCGGCCCGCGGTTTGGATATTGCCGAGCTTCCGGTAGTGATCAACTACGATGTGCCTTTTGGTGCGGAAGACTATGTGCATCGTATAGGTCGTACGGGACGTGCAGGTGCCAAGGGCAAAGCCGTGATGCTTGCTACGGGTGGCGACAGTCGCCTTGTTACGGCCATTGAAGAGCTTACCAAGCAAAAATTCAAACCCGAAGAACGTCATCCTTTGTCGCGCGAAGAACGTCGCTCTCGACACGGCACTCAGCGTCGCGACGGTTCTGGAGAAGATCGTCCTCGCCGCGGCCGCAAGGATTGGCGAGATGAAGATCGCGAAGGTCGACGTCCGGTGGATTTGCCGAAGATGCCGGCTCCTGTTTACGATCCGATTTTTGATGCGCCGTATGAACCGACAGAAAGTTCGGCGAAACCTGATGTTGATCGCAATCAGCTGGTTCGCACTCAAACACAAGGCAAGAAAAAAGGCATGGTCGCTGTGCTTCTCGGCGGTCTGATGCGTAAGTAGTCGTTTGACGGTCGGTTTTCTCCGACTTCAAAAATTTTTAATCCAGCCCCGTGTCTGCCAAAGACGCGGGGTGTTCGTATCTCTGGAACATGACTGACACCGAAAAGTTTCGTTTTTGCGTCGCTCCGATGCTCGATTGGACTGACCGTCATTGCCGCTACTTCATGCGCTTGATGACGAAGCGCGCGCGGCTTTACACCGAGATGGTGACGGCGCCTGCCATTTTGTTCGGTAACCGCGATTTGCTCCTGAAGTTTGACGAGACCGAGCATCCGGTGGCCTGTCAGCTCGGCGGCAGCGATCCGGAAGATTTGGCCAAGGCCGCAGCCATTGCTGCGCAGTACGGCTACGACGAAGTCAATCTCAACTGCGGTTGTCCCTCCGAACGTGTTCAGAAAGGCTCGTTCGGTGCCTGCTTGATGCTAGAACCCAAGCTTGTGGCGGAGTGCTTTCAAGCGATCCGAGAAGCGAGCGGACTTGAGACCACCATCAAGCATCGCATCGGGGTGGATCATCAGGATGACTATCCGTTTGTTCAGAATTTCGTCGGAACGCTTTATGAGGCCGGGTGCCGAACTTTTATCGTGCATGTTCGCACCGCTTTTCTCAAGGGACTTTCACCGCGTCAGAACCGAGACGTGCCCCCGCTCAAGCCCGACTATGCCTATCAGCTTAAGAAGGACTTTCCTCAGGCGCAGTTCTGCATCAACGGCGGCATCCAGACGCTGGAAGAGTCCAAGACCTTTATTGACAACGGTTTGGACGGCGTGATGGTCGGCCGAGCCGCTTATCACGAACCCTGGATGCTGTCCCGAGTGGACGAAGTTCTCTTCGGAGAAGAACCTCACGAGATTCGACGCGAAGAGGTCGTCGAACAGATGACGGCCTATTTGCACCGGATTGCACCGGAACACGAAAATGCCGTGCGTAATGCAGCTCGTCACACGATGGGCTTGATGAATGGGCTACCCGGCGCTCGACTTTGGCGCCGTACACTGTCTGATCCTAAGGCATACAAGGAAGCAGGGCCCAACGTGCTGTTGGCCGCGCTGGAGTCCATGAAGGCTTGAGGTTTTGGTGCGTTCAGTATCCCATTGATTAGGAGCTCGAGCATGCTTGGGGCCGTTGTCGGCGATATTGTCGGTTCGCGTTTTGAATTTGCGCGCCAACCCGACGATGGGACATATTGCGAATTCACCATGCCGCCGGCGCCTGGTTTTGATTTTCTTTCTTCGGATTGTTTCTTTACCGACGATACGGTGCTGACTGTGGCGATTTGTCAGGCCTTGACTGAGACGGGAGGCAATTCGACCGGTTTGCCGCAACGCGTGATTGAGCTCTTTTGTGAATACGCTCGACGCCATCCGCTGGCGGGCTACGGCGCTCGCTTTGATAACTGGCTGCACAACCCGTATCGACAACCGTATATGAGCCTTGGGAACGGAGCAGGGATGCGCGTGAGCGGCTGCGCATACGCTGCGGAGACGCTCGATGAAGCTCTACTGCTGTCCGATTTGGTTACAGCCGTGACGCACAATCATCCGGAAGGCCTTTTAGGCGCCCGTGCAGTAACGGCGACAACGTTCTTGGCTCGGCAGGGCAAGAACAAGGAAGAAATTCGCAGTTATGTTACTGAGAACTTCTACTCGCTCGACTTTACGATTGATCAGATCCGAAACGACTACTGGAAGCAACGAGGCCTTGGCACCTGCGGCATGACTATTCCTCAGGCGTTGCAGGCGTTTTTCGAATCCACGGATTTTGAAAGCGCAATCCGATTGGCTGTCGGCCTCGGCGGCGATACTGATACACTGGGTGCGATTGTTGGCGCGCCGGCCGGAGCCTATTACGGCGTGCCGAGCGATGTAAAGCAGAAAGCCGACTCTTTCCTCTCAGAAGATCTTCGAGAGGCGTTAGACGCTTTCGAAGCTCGTTTTTCTGTCTGAAATTTCTCTTTATGGCTGACTGCATCGACAGTTGCCTAACTTGTTTTCTGTTACATGATCTGGTTTGCTCTTTATTCGTTTTTGTTTATTGCACTGGCTTATCTCGACTCTCGAAAAGGGCAAACGACGGCCGGCTATTTTCTTAACGATCGCAAGTCGAAAACGCATCAGGTCGGTTTTTCGATCATTGCCTCCTGTGTGGGTGGGTCTGCTACGGTTGGAATGTGCGGACTGGCGTACGAGGTCGGAACACCGGCGATGTGGTGGTTACTGTCAGGTGCGGCGGGGCTTGTGGTGTTGCGTTTTTTTATGGTGCCGCGCATTCGAGCTCGAGGCTCGGCTCTGACGATGCCGGAGATGATCAAGGACTTGATTGGGGCACCAGCGCATCGTTTGTCCTGCGTGATCATTTTGTGTGCCTGGGTGGCGATTCTGTCCGCTCAATTTGTAGCGATGGGGCGCATTGTTGCGGGGTTGACGGGACTCTCACCAACAGCGGCTATGGCTTGCGGAGCGTTGGTGATCGTGCTTTACACGTGGTTGGGCGGACAGGCAAGTGTGATTAAAAGCGACGTGATCCAGCTCGTTTGTCTGGCGACGGGATTGGTTTTTCTCTTGTCCTTTCTTGTTTTGATCAATCCGGAACCTCTGAAGGAAATACGATTCGAGTGGCTTAACGACAAGTTCGAGATCACCGATTGGTCTCGATTCATGTTGCTGATCGGCGGCAGCTACATTGTGTGCCCTATGCTTTTTGCCCGCATCATGAGTGCTGAGTCGGATAAGGCGGCTCGCCGCGGAGCAGAACTCGGCATTCTCGGTATTGCGGCGATTGCTTTCGTGATCGTCGGTATTGGCGTGGAGGCAAGAGCATTTCTGGGAGAAGGGGGGCAGGGCGGTGACTCCGTGCTGCCGCAGTTGGTGGCACATTTGCCGGCGTGGGCGAGCGTTCTCTTTTTCTTTGTGATGGCAAGCGCTATCTTGTCCTCGGCCGATTCGTGTTTGATCACGGCGGCCACCGTGGCGGCCAACGATGTTCTGAAGGCGCCGAGCGTGAAAGTTTCGCGCCGGTTGATTCTTGTCATTTCTGCGGCGGCCTTTGTCCTTGCCGGTTCCGGCAAGAGCGTGCTGGGACTGCTTCTTGCGGCCAACACGATATACACCTGTGCGGTGGTCTTTCCTATTTTCGTGACGCTGGCGGCAGGTCGAAAACTCAATGCTGCGACGGCGCTTGCGACGATTGCGACAGCCGGCAGCTTGGCTCTGGCCAGCGAACTCATGAGTTACGAACTGTTGAGCTACGTTGCGGCACTGGTTTCCGTCATCGGCAGCGTGCTTTCTCTTTTCGTTGGAACAAGAAGCGAAATGCCTCAGACCGTCGTCGTGCCGGTGCGTGTTCGAAAGCACTGAAATTAGAGAAAAATTTCGCTCAAGTATTTGATCTCGGCTGTGTTTTCTCATATAATCCGCGCTTCTTTGTGCAAGCAAAGATTTTCCCGAACCTGCGCTATGTTGGCGCGGGTCAGTAAATAGCACGCCGAAGGCTCTCCGGGTGACCGTAATCGAACGGTTTTGCCAAGGCCTCGGTGTTAGACATAACCTTGGAGAATAAGAAATGTCCGTCAGCATGCGTGAAATGCTCGAAGCCGGTTGCCACTTCGGCCACCAGACCCGCTTCTGGAACCCCAAGATGGCTCAGTACATCTTCGGTGCTCGCAACAAGATTCATATCATCAACCTCGAAAAGACGGTTGAAAAGCTTGCCGAAGCTGAAAAGTTCGTTCGCGAACTCTCCGCTCGCGGCGGCAAGATCCTCTTCGTGGACACCAAGCGCGGCGGCCGCGACACGATCATCGAACAGGCCCAGCGCGCTGGCTGCTGCTACGTTGATCAGCGCTGGCTCGGCGGCACGCTCACGAACTTCAAGACCGTGAAGCAGACGATCCGTCACCTCAAGGACATGGAAGCCACGCAGGAAGCTGGCGGCCTTGAGAAGATGAGCAAGAAGGAAGCTCTCGACTTCACCCGTGAAGTTGAAAAGCTCAACAAGTCCATCGGCGGTATCAAGGACATGGCCGGCCTGCCCGACGCTCTCTTCGTGATTGACGTCGGCTACCACAAGATCGCCATCCAGGAAGCCAACAAGCTCGGCATCCCGGTTGTTGCTGTCGTCGATACCAACCACAGCCCCGAAGGCGTTGACTACGTCATCCCGGGCAACGACGACTCCGGTAAGGCTGTTGCCATCTATGCTTCCGTGATCGCTGACGCCATCCTCGCCGGTCGTGCCGATGTGGCCACCGGTGAAGAAGAAGCTCAGGAAGAGTTCGTGGAAGTCGAAGAGAAGACCGAAGCCTAATTCTTAGACATCGATCTTTGGCGTCCGACAAGACGCATCCGTCCGACTGATCTCGCGGTCTTTCGGACGGCTGGAGAAAGGGCGCGGCAAAATATTTTCAGCCTGCGCCCTTTTTTCTGCTATTTTTTCAGGTGCTGCATAGCAGGATCCTGCAGAAACAGAATTTCAATATGTTCGAGAACGGTATTCTCGGACAATTTTTTTAAGACAATAGGAGCTAAAAGAATGGCCGCTATTACTGCCGCAATGGTTAAGGCGCTTCGCGAAAAGACCGACGCCCCGATGATGGAATGCAAGAAGGCCCTCACGGAAGCTGACGGTGACGCCGCCAAGGCAGAAGAGATCCTTCGCGTCAAGCTCGGCAACAAGGCCAGCAAGGCCGCTGCCCGCGTGACGGCTGAAGGCGTTGTGACGGTTTACGTGAGCGAAGACCGCAAGGTCGGCGCCATCCTTGAAGTCAACTCGGAAACCGACTTCGTTGCCAAGAACGAAGAATTCCAGAAGATGGCCCAGGATGCGGTTCGTCTGGTTGCCGAACAGAACCCGGCTGACATCGCTGCTCTGTCGGCTCTCAATATTGACGGCAAGACCCTCGAAGAAGTCCGTACGGCTCTCGTTGGCAAGATCGGCGAAAACATGACCTTCCGTCGCTTCCAGCGTTTCGAAGCTCATGGCCAGCTGCACAAGTATGTGCACGGCGGTTCCAAGATCGCTGCCGTTGTTGACGTTGTTGGCGGCGACGATGAAGTTGCTCACGACATCGCCATGCACATCGCGGCTGCCAAGCCGAAGGCTCTTGACCAGTCCGGCATCCCCGCAGAACTGATCGAAACGGAACGCCGCGTTGCCATCGAAAAGGCTCGCGAAGCCGGCAAGCCCGAAGCTATGCTCGAACGCATCGCTGAAGGCACCGTCAACAAGTTCCTCAAGGAAGTCACGCTCCTTAACCAGCCGTTCGTTAAGGACGACAAGGTCACGATTTCCCAGCTTCTGAAGAGCAAAGGTGCTTCCGTTGCCTCCTTCGGCCTGTATGTGGTTGGTGAAGGCCTCGAAAAGCGCAACGAAGACTTCGCTGCGGAAGTTGCCGCCCAGCAGGCTGCTGCTGCCAAGGCCTAATCGGCACACTGTCAGCTACTAGTTGAACAAGAATGGCTCGGAGCGATCCGGGCCGTTTTTGTAACAACGTTTGCAAAAACTTGCGCGGATACGGCCTGCTGCCGCTCAAATGCTTGTCGGTTGCTGTATCATCCACACAATTTAGGTAAAAGTGCCCAGAAGAGTGCTTTTGCCGTGCTTGTTTTGCGCCTGAAATTCGTGAAACTTGCTCTCGTTTTCGTGACAAACCTACCTGACGGAGGCGGCGGACAAATTCGCCGTATGTGCCCATGCAAAATCCCACGCCCAAGTACAAGCGCGTTCTTTTGAAGCTTTCCGGCGAAGCCCTGATGGGGCCGGATCAGTTCGGTATCAATCGTGCAACGCTTTCGGGCATCGTTCAGGAAATCAAGAGCATGCTTGATCTCGGCGTCGAACTGGGCGTCGTTGTGGGCGGCGGTAACATCTTCCGCGGTGTGGCTCTCGGCGCCACCGGCATGGATCGCGCCACGGTCGATTACATGGGTATGCTGGCCACGGTCATGAACGCCATGGCCTTGCAGGACGCTCTGCGCAATGCCGGCATTGAAGCCCGCGTGCAAAGCGCTCTGACGCTTTCTCAGGTTGCCGAACCGTACATTCGCGGACGCGCATTGAAGTATCTGGAAAAGGGCCGCGTCGTGATCTTCGCTGCCGGTACCGGCAATCCGTTCTTTACGACGGATACGACGGCAGCGCTGCGCGGTGCCGAAATCGGTGCACAGATCGTGCTCAAGGCCACCAAGGTTGACGGTATCTATTCCGAAGATCCCAAGAAGAACCCCGACGCCGAACTCTACAAGGACATCACCTTTGACGAAGCCATGCGCCGCAATCTCAAGGTGATGGACGCCACGGCCTTTGCGCTTTGCCGCGATCAGGGCTTGCCCATCAAGGTCTTCTCGATCACCAAGCCCGGTGCCATGCGACGCGTTGTGCTCGGCGAAGACGAAGGCACGCTTGTTCACGTTTAAGAATTCGTGGCAAAATCAACAGATTCAATCTTTTTTCTCTGACAACTCAGAAACAGAAATCAAATGAGTACTATCGCCGAAATTCAACAGCAATGTGAATACAAGATGAAGCGCACCATCGAAAGCCTGCGCGACGATCTCTCGAAGTTGCGTACGGGCCGTGCTTCCACCGGTATTCTCGAACATGTAATGGTTGACTACTACGGTTCGCCCACGCCGATTTCCCAGGTGGCTAACCTCGGCGTTGCCGACGCTCGTACGATTACCGTTCAGCCCTGGGACCGCAAGATGATTCCGGTGATCGAAAAGGCGATTCTTACGGCTGATCTCGGTCTCAATCCTGCCGCATTCGGTGACATGGTTCGCGTGCCGGTTCCGCCGCTTACCGAAGAACGTCGCCGTGAAATCTGCAAGGTGGTGCGTGGTGACGGCGAAGACGCCAAGGTTGCCATCCGCAATCTGCGTCGTGATGCCAACGAACATGTCAAGAAGCTCGAAAAGGCCAAGGAAGTGAGCGAAGACGAACAGAGCCGCAGCGAAAAGGAAATCCAGAAGATGACCGACAAGTACATCGCTGAAGTCGACCAGATCGTTGCCGCCAAGGAAAAAGAGGTGATGACCGTCTAAGTTTCCGCTACGACAGCGAAACTAAGATGTCTTAACCCGACAAGCGCCCGGGCTCGGCTAACTAAGCCGCCAGTGCGGGCGCTTTTTCGTTTGTTTGTTTGTCAAAGACCGCCATGTCGCATCCTAACCACCTCGCAATCATTATGGACGGCAACGGCCGTTGGGCTAAGAGTCGCTTTTTGCCGCGCATCGAAGGACATCGACGAGGCGTGGAAACGGTTCGAACCGTTGTCAAGGCGGCGCGGCGCCGCGGAATCGAACATCTCTCAGTGTTCGCCTTTTCCAGTGAAAACTGGAATCGTCCGCGAGAAGAGGTTAATGCTCTTCTCAATTTCTTTGTAGCCGGTCTCAAGCAAGAGGCAGAACCGTTGCTCAAAGCCGGCGTGAGGCTTCATGTGGTGGGCGATCGGAGCGTCTTTTCCGAAGAACTTGTGCAGGCGATCGAACAGGCTGAAAAAATTACTCGTGACGCCACAGCGATGCATTTGAATGTTTGCATCAACTATGGCGGTCGTTGGGATATCGCGCAGGCTGCGCATCACGTTGCTGCCGAAGGACTTGAACTGACAGTCGAAAACATCGATCGTTATATGGGTATGCCTTGGGCGGGACCGGTTGACTTGATGATCCGAACAGGGGGAGAGCAGCGCATTTCCAACTTCATCCTGTGGCAGGCTGCCTACGCCGAACTTTGGTTTACGGAAAAACTCTGGCCAGAATTTTCCGAAGATGATCTTGATGAAGCGCTCAAGTGGTTTGCAGGACGAGAGCGTCGGTTTGGTAAAACAAGTGAACAAATCCGAAACGGGGCTTAACCGTCGCTCGGCTTACGTCAAAAGTGCGTTATGCCGCGTCAAAACCTTTGCGGCTGTGTCTGTCTTGTGCCATAGTTAATCTGTTCGCAGTCTGTTTTCTGTTTGATCATGCTTTTAACGCGAGTTATTACGGCGGCGGTTTTGCTGCTGATTCTCGTGGTTGCCGCGCAGGCCGGCGACCATGTTCTTAACGCCGTTCTGGCGGTCGGTTACGGTATCACGCTGGCCGAATGGTTGAAACTCACCAAGCTCTCCGGCACGCCTTCCTATTTGTTGGGCGGGTGTTTTGCACTGGCGGGAGCCGGCTTGGCTCTGGGAGCGGCCGATCTTGATGTTTTTGGATCGGCCTACCTGGTTCTTCAGTTGGCTGTGGCTTGCATTTGGCTTGCCGTCACGGCGGTTTGTTACAACGCACGCAACATCGGTTTCGGAGTAGCGCGTCCTGCTGCCACCGTGCTTGCTTTTGTTGTCACGACTGCGACCTGGCTGGCTGTTTGGCAGTTCCTGCGCCTCGGAAGCTGGCCGCTTCTCATCAGCGTCTTCATGATCGTGTGGCTTGCCGATGCCTGCGCATACTTTGCGGGGCGTTTGTTCGGTAAGAACCGTATGGCACCTGCGATCAGTCCAAAGAAAACATGGGAAGGTGTGGCGGGCGGCCTTGTCAGTGTCTTGGTTGCTGCGCTTGCCGCTTACCTGTGGCTGCCGCACGAAATGGTGCTCACGAGCATTCTGCTCGACAAGGCGGGTTTTGCTGCCGGTTTACTGATGATTCTGGTTCTGGTGGCGGTTTCCGTTTCCGGAGACTTATTTGAATCGAGTCTCAAGCGTCAGGCCGGCGTTAAGGATTCCGGGCGACTGCTTCCCGGTCACGGCGGCTTTTATGATCGCCTTGATTCCTCTTTGGCCGTGTTGCCGACGGCAGCGGCCATGCTGATGATTGTGTAGCTCTTATCGCATTGTTCGCGCGTGGGTACTTCGGTTGAATTTTCTCCAGAAATTAGGCAAAAGTACCCAAAAAAGCGATCATGCTTCTTTATAATTCCTTAATTCAAGAATCCCGCGCCGAACACAGACGGCGCTCTTCTTTTTGATTAGAGAAAATGACTAAATACGTATTCGTCACGGGCGGCGTTGTCTCCAGTTTGGGCAAAGGCATCGCCGCCGCTTCTTTAGCTGCAATCCTTGAGTCCCGCGGACTTAAGGTGACGATGATCAAGCTCGATCCCTATATCAACGTGGATCCGGGCACGATGAGTCCGTTCCAGCACGGCGAAGTGTTCGTGACGGAAGACGGCGCGGAGACCGACCTTGATTTGGGGCATTACGAACGTTTCATCTCCTCGAAGATGAGCCGTTATAACAACTTCACGACCGGGCAGATTTATAAGAGCGTTCTTGAAAAGGAACGTCGCGGCGAGTACCTCGGCAAGACGGTTCAGGTGATTCCGCATATCACCAACGAAATTCAGGAATATGTCGTGCGCGGTGCCAAGAATGCGTGCAACGGCGACTGCGATGTGGCTGTGGTGGAAATCGGCGGCACCGTGGGCGATATTGAATCCTTGCCCTTCATCGAAGCCGTTCGCCAGATGAGTTTCCGCGTGGGGCGTGACAACGCCTGCTTCATTCACCTGACGCTGTGCCCCTGGGTGGCGGCTGCTGGTGAACTGAAGACCAAGCCCACACAGCACTCCGTGCAGAAGCTGCGCGAAGAGGGTGTCTATCCGGACATTCTTTTGTGCCGTGCCGAACGCGAAGTTCCCGAAGGTGAACGTGCCAAGATCGCACTCTTTTGCAACGTGCCGATGGATCATGTCATCAGCGTTACCGACGCAAGCACGATTTACGAAGTGCCCCTGATGTTGCACGCTCAGCACCTTGATGAAATTGTCTGCAAGCGCCTCAATATCAACTGCAAGCCTGCCGATCTGTCCCAGTGGCAGGAAATCGTTCGCCGCATTCGCGAAACCAAGGGTGAGGTGACGATCGGCATGGTCGGCAAGTACGTTGATTACGCCGACAGCTATAAGAGCTTGAACGAAGCGCTGATCCACGCCGGCATTAAGACGGAACACAAGGTTAAGGTCAACCTGATTGACTCCGAAGAAATCGAAAAGCACGGCTGCGATATGCTCAAGGGCCTTGACGCCATTCTGGTTCCTGGCGGTTTCGGCAAGCGTGGCACGGAAGGTATGATCAAGGCGATTGAGTTTGCCCGAGTCAACAAGATCCCGTTCTTGGGCATCTGCCTTGGCATGCAGACGGCTGTGATCGAATTTGCGCGTCATGTTTGCGGACTCGGCGGCGCCAACTCCACCGAATTTGATTTGGATACTCCGCATCCGGTGGTTGCGCTGATCACGCAGTGGACGGATAAGTCCGGCAAGGTTGAACAGCGAAACGAAAAGAGTGATCTGGGCGGCACGCTGCGTTTGGGCAGCCAGACAGTTCCCGTCAAGGCCGGCACGTTGGCTCATCAGATCTACGGCGACACGGTTTGCGAACGTCATCGTCATCGTTACGAAGTCAACAACGCTTATGTTCCTCAGTTTGAGGACAATGGCATGGTGATTTCGGCTCGTACGCCGACGGAAAATCTGCCGGAAATGATGGAGCTCCCTAATCATCCGTTCTTCTTCGGTGTTCAATTCCATCCGGAATTTACCTCGACGCCGCGTGACGGTCACCCGCTGTTTGAAGCATTTGTGCGCGCTGCGATCAAGCAGCACAACGAAAAGTCGGCCTAAGGGCAGAGTTTGACAGGAGCAACCAACCATGAAACTTTGCGGGTTTGAAACCGGCAACAGAAATCCGTTCTTTTTGATTGCTGGTCCGTGTGTCATCGAAAGTCGTGAAATGGTGATGGAAATCGCCTCTTTCATGAAAGAGACCTGCGATGAACTGGGGATTCGCTACATTTTTAAGGCTAGCTTTGACAAAGCCAATCGTACGTCGACGAAAAGCTATCGAGGTCCCGGCATTGACGAAGGCCTCAAAATTCTTGATGACGTTCGCCGTGAGGTCAGCGTTCCGGTTTTGACAGACGTGCACACGCCTGAGCAAGTGCGTCAGGTGGCCGACGTTGTAGATGTCCTGCAGACGCCTGCCTTCCTGTGCCGTCAGACTGACTTCATCGTCGCCTGTGCCAAGAGCGGCAAGCCCGTTAACATCAAAAAGGGACAGTTCCTTGCACCGCATGACATGGTCAATGTGATTGCCAAGGCCCGCGAAGCGGCTTTGGAAGAGGGGCTTAACCCGGATAACTTCATGGTGTGCGAACGCGGTACGACGTTTGGTTACGGCAATCTGGTCAGTGACATGCGCAGTCTTGCCATCATGCGTGAAACGAAAGCTCCGGTGGTTTTTGACGCCACGCATTCGGTGCAGATGCCGGGCGGCCGCGGAACGAGTTCCGGCGGCGATCGCCGCTTCGTGCCCGTGCTTTCACGTGCTGCGGTTGCTGTTGGAGTGGACGGGCTTTTCTTTGAGACTCACCCCAATCCGGATACGGCTCTTTCTGACGGACCCAATATGGTTCCGCTCAATCGTATGCCGGATTTGCTCGAAGAGCTTGTGCGCATCGACCGCATTGTCAAAGGGTTCGACTACCTCGAAAACAGTCTTTAAGCGATTACCCGGTGAGGCGACTTGCCGGGTCTTTTACGATTCATTTATTACTTTAGGAAAAAACAATGAGCGCCATCATTGACATCATTGGCCGCGAAGTTCTCGATTCTCGCGGTAACCCGACCGTGGAAGCCGAGGTGTTCCTCGAAAGCGGCGTTTCTGCTCGCGCAGCAGTTCCTTCCGGAGCTTCCACCGGTGTGCGTGAAGCCATCGAACTGCGCGACGGCGATCCCAAGCGCTACTGCGGTAAGGGCGTATTGAAGGCTGTGGAGCATGTCAACGGCGAAATCGCCGAAGCTCTGCTCGGTGTGGAAGCATCCGATCAGCCTTACATTGACCGCACGATGATCGAACTTGACGGCACCGACAACAAGTCGCGTCTTGGCGCCAATGCTATTCTGGCTGTTTCGATGGCTGTGGCTCGCGCTGCTGCCGAAGAAGCCTGCCTGCCGCTGTATCGCTATTTCGGCGGCATGGGTGCCGTGCAGATGCCTGTTCCGATGATGAATGTTATCAACGGCGGAGCTCACGCCAACAATAACCTCGACCTGCAGGAATTCATGATCATTCCGCTGGGCGCTCCTTCTTTCAAGGAAGCCTTGCGCTACGGTGCCGAAACGTTCCACGCGCTCAAGAAGATCATCAACTCCCGCGGCATGTCCACTGCTGTGGGCGATGAAGGCGGTTTTGCTCCCAAGTGCGAAAGCCATGAAGAAGCCATTGAACTCATCATGGAAGCCATTCGCGCCGCCGGTTACGAACCGGGAAAGGACATTGCCATTGGTCTTGATTGCGCTTCGAGCGAATTCTTCGAGGATGGCTCTTATGTGATGAAGAAGTCTTCCGGTAAGAAGCTCTCGGCTGAAGAATGGGCCGCTGTGCTTGAAGCTTGGGTTGAGAAGTACCCGATCATCTCCATCGAAGACGGCATGGCCGAAGGTGATTGGGAAGGTTGGAAGATGCTCACCGATAAGCTCGGCGACCGTGTCCAGCTGGTGGGTGACGATCTTTTTGTGACCAATCCGGCCATCCTCAAGGAAGGCATCGAAAAGGGTGTGGCCAACTCGATTCTGATCAAGGTCAACCAGATCGGTACGCTTTCCGAAACCTTTGAAGCTATCGAAATGGCCAAGCGTGCCGGTTACACCGCCGTGGTAAGCCACCGTTCGGGTGAAACCGAAGACAGCACGATTGCTGACATCGCCGTCGGTCTTAACGCTGGTCAGATCAAAACCGGTTCCATGAGCCGTTCCGATCGTATGGCCAAGTACAATCAGTTGCTTCGCATTGAAGAGCACCTCGGCCCCAATGCCGTTTATCCGGGTCGTTCCGCCTTCTATTGCATCAAGCGTTAAGCGGTGCGTTTCTTGAGTGCGCCGTCCATTGAGATGTCGCACTCTTTGTTGCATTGCCCCGTCTTTTTCGCCCTGTCTTTCGGCAGGAGCAGGAGTCGGGGCAATTCATTTTCGACATGCGCTAAAGTTCGTACGTTTCGTTCAAAGTTTCATTTTTCGTCCGGCTCTTCATGCGTGTTCGTTACTTCTTCTACATTCTGCTTGTTTTGGCAGCCATTGCCATACAGTGGCCTTTATGGTTTGGAAAAGGCGGTATTTCGCGTATGCATGCGCTTGAGGCGGAATTGACATCAATTCGCGAATCCAACGATCGTTTGCGCGCCGAAAACGATGCAGTTGCAGCTGAAATCGAGTCGCTTGAAAGCGGTAGCGGGGCGGTTGAAGAGCGAGCCCGCATGCGTCTGGGGATGGTCCGCAAGGACGAAGTTCTCTTTCGATTTGTCCCCAAGGGCGAAAAAAAAGATGTCGAAGCCGGTCTGATGCGAGACTCAAGCAAGTCGGGCAAACCAAATTACTTTGCGCCCAAGCGTAGCAATCTGTACACTGAAGGTGTCTTGTCGCCGAAGGTCGAGTCGGGTAAATAGGCTACTTTGGCAGGCACGAATTGAGTACAACAATGAGAAAGGAGAGCATTCCAATGGCTCAGCAGATTATCCAGCAGTTGACGGTTTACCTTAAGGGCGGTCAGACCGTTGTTGTTCCGTTCAATGCTGAAAAAGCAGAAGTTTTGAATCCTCAGATCGAAGCCTTCGTTAAGGCCCTTGGCGATGCAACGAAGAAGGACGGCAATTTCCTTTTTCAGGGTGCCCGTGTCGTGTTGCTCCGCTTGAGTGAAGTGGCCGGCGCTGAAGTCGTCAGCCTTGTTCGCAAGGAAAAGGAAGAGGCCGCTGCGGCAGCCGAATAATCGGTTCACATCTGACATTACACCCGGCTCGGCAATTGCTGATCCGGGTTTTTTGCTGTCTGCGGACTTGAAAAAAACGGCAACAGCCCCCATATGCTCCAGCAGTGCAAAACGGCGTTTCGGGCGCCGTTTTTGCAACGAATTCGTGAACTTTTGATTTAACAGGTGAAAGAGAAAATGGCTGCTGAAGTCCATGGTTTTCAAACCGAAGTCTCCAAGCTTCTGACTTTGCTCGCAAAGTCCTTGTACTCCAACAAGGAAGTGTTCCTGCGTGAAATCATTTCCAACGCAAGCGATGCGATCGACAAACTGCGCTTTTTGTCCATTACCGATCCGTCGCTTTTGGGGGACGATGCTGCTTTCTGCATCCGTGTGAAGGTCGACAAGGACGCCAAGACGCTCACCGTGACCGATAATGGCATCGGCATGACGGTTGAAGAAGCCAATTTGCATCTGGGCACGATCGCCAAGAGCGGCACGGCTGACTTTCTAAGCAACCTTTCGGGCGATCAGGCTAAGGACAGCCAGCTGATCGGTCAGTTCGGCGTCGGCTTCTACTCCGCCTTTATCGTGGCCGACAAGGTGACGGTTGAGTCGCGTTCTGCCAAAGCCGCTGCCAACGAGGCCGTACGTTGGGAAAGTACGGGCGAAGGTACATATACGAGCGAAACGATCACGCGCGAAGCACGCGGCACAAGCATTACGCTGCACCTCAAGCCCGATTGTGAAGATTTCTTGGAAACCTGGACGGTGCGCTCGGCCATCACCAAGTATTCCGATCACATCTCCGTGCCGGTGATGCTGTGGGAAGAAAAGTACGAAGAACCCAAGGAAGGCGAAGATAAACCCACGAGTACCTGGGATTGGGTGCAGGTCAACGACGCCAAGGCGCTTTGGACCGTTAATCCCCGTGAAGTGACCGAAGAACAGTACAAGGAGTTTTATAAGCATCTGAGCCACGACTTTGAAGATCCCCTTACCTGGGCTCACAATCGAGTTGAAGGCGAACTCGAATACACGTCCTTGCTCTATGTACCGACTCGCGCACCGTGGGATCTTTACACTCGCGACAAGGTCCACGGACTGAAGCTCTTTGTGCAGCGCGTTTTCATTATGGACGAGGCAGAACAGTTCCTGCCCAACTACCTGCGTTTCATCCGCGGTTTGGTTGACACCAACGATTTGCCGCTTAACGTTTCCCGTGAACTGCTGCAGGAAAGCGCTGTGACGCAAAAACTCAAGCGTGCGCTCACCAAGCGTGTACTCGGAATGCTCGGTAAGTTGGCCGAAGACAAGGAAAAGTACGCTATTTTCTGGAAGAACTTCGGCAATGTGCTCAAGGAAGGTCCGGTCGAAGACTTCTCCAACCGTGAGGAAGTTGCCAAACTCCTGCGCTTTGCCTCGACACGCAACACAAGTGATGCTCAGGACGTGAGCCTCACAGATTACATCGCTAAGATGCCTGAAAAGCAAAAGTGCATCTACTACCTCGTTTCGGGCAGTTACGCGAGTGCCGCCACGTCGCCCTACCTTGAATCCTTCAAGAAGAAGGGAATTGAAGTGCTTCTGATGTGGGAGCGCATTGACGAGTGGCTCATGGGTAACCTCACCGAATTCGAAGGCAAGAAATTTGTGCCGGTGACCGCCGCCGATCTTGACTTGGGCGAGCTCGAAGACAAGCCTGCCGAAAAGAAGGAAGAGGAAGTCAAGGCTGCTCAGCCTCTGGTCGACCGCTTCAAGAAGGCGCTCGGTGAAAAGGTCACGGACGTGCGCGTCTCTGATCGCCTCGTCGAAAGTCCGAGCTGCGTGACTGCCGAGCACGGCCAGATTCTGACCGCTCAGATGCGTCGTATGCTCGAAGCGGCAGGCCAGGAAGTACCGGAAGAAAAATTCATCCTTGAAATCAACCCGCAGCACGCGTTGGTACAGAAGGCCGCTCAGACGAGTGACGATGCAGCTTTTGCTAAGTGGGCCGAATTCATTTACGAAGAGGCTCTTTTGTCCGAACAGGGTTCTTTGAAGGATCCCAATGCTTTCGTACGTCGCTTAAACGAACTTTTGCTCGGTTAATTTCAACTTGCCAGAGGCGGTACTCAAACGCCGCCTTAAATCTCAACAGCCTCGGAAAGTCTCGTGCTTTTCGGGGCTTTCCGTTTTTTCCCAATGCCGGTAAAAGGTGAAATGTCTCTAGGACAAAATGCTTAGAGGCGTTTGCCAAATCGGCTTTTCGACTGCACAATCTTTCTTGGCCCGGTTTTCCCGGGCATTTTTTGCCGCGGGTAAAACCGCTACCGGTTGCTGGGAAGCAAGACCGGAACATCAATAAGAAAAACGAAAGGGACAGTCAATTGGCGGTAGATACAGCAAACATGCTTGTGGTGCATGTCGATATGGTGCAGGCTTTGGCGCTTGCGGTCTGTACTTATTACTTTGGCGTGTGGCTCAAGCACGTTATTCCCGTATTGGAACGCTTGTCGGTGCCGAGCCCAGTGGTAGGCGGCATGCCGTTTGCGTTTTTGCTCTCTGTGCTTGAAGGCAGCGGCATCATGCGTGTGGTGTTCGACTCCACTTTGCAGACGGTGCTGATGCTCGCTTTCTTTACCACGATCGGCATGATGGCCAGCCTCAAGCTGATCGGGCAGGGCGGCAAGCTTTTGTTGGGCTTTTTGTTTTCCGTGACCGTGCTCGCCGTGCTTCAAAATGTGCTCGGTGTGGCGATTACCAAGCTCATGGGAGTCGATTTTCATTACGGGTTGCTCGCCGGTTCCGTATCGATGATGGGTGGTCTGGGCACGTCGGCAGCGTTCGGGCCTAACTTCGAGCAGCTTTACGGTATTACGGGCGGTACGGTGGTGGCGGTGACATCGGCAACGTTTGGTATGGTGGCGGCGCTCACGATCGGCGGTCCGTTCGGCGAATGGCTGATTCGCAAGTACAAAGTGCGCACCCCGATGACCGATCCGGAAGTGGCTGCCAAGCTCAATGTTCCCGAAGAAGTCGAGACGGATATTATTGACGAGCATGCGGCCGAACATTCGACCTTTACCGAACAGCTTCTCAAAGCGGGCGGCATGATAGCCATCTGCATGGCTCTGGGTACGATCGTCAGTCACTATCTCGGTCAGTTCATTACGCTGCCTGCCTATATCGGCTCAATGATCGTGGCGGCTATCGTGCGCAACATTGCTGACTTCACCGGCAAACTCAAGATCGACAAAGTGGGGCTCAATGCGGTGGCCGACATCAGTCTCGTGCTTTTTGTGACGATGGCCATCAATTCGCTCAAGCTCCATGAACTCGTGAATCTGGCATTGCCGCTTGTCGTGACGCTCGTCTGCCAGACGCTTCTGATGCTGGCGTTTGCCTGGGGCGTTCTCTTCATGTGCTTCGGACGCAACTTCACGGCCGTGATGCTTACGGTGGGCGGCATCGGCTTTTCGATGGGCGCGACCGCCAACGGCTTGGCCAACATGCAGGCCTTGAGCGAAAAGTACGGACAAAGCCCGCAGGCATGGCTGATCGTGAGTGTTGTAGGCGCCTTCCTGATTGACTTGATCAATGCTCTGATTATTACGTCAATGGCGCAGATGCCGCTCTAAAAACACTCAAACTCACCCTGAGAAGAGGCTGCCGATGTGCAGCCTCTTTTCTTTAGGAGAAATTTTGAGCGACGCGCCGACGTCTTTCCTGCTAGTCTTTCGAGCGCATCAATTGCACAGGAAGCATTCAAATTGCAGGAACTGACACTGATTCTGTCGCACTATTTGCCCGTGATACTGGGCGGAGTTTTGCTCTTGCTCGTTGTGTTGACGGCGGTTGTGATCTATTTGTCGATCCGTACCTCGAACATGAAACGAGATCTTGAAGTGAACGCTGAAACCGCAAAGGCGCTCGCGGCGCAGGCGGCCGGCACTACCCTTGAGCGCATCGAAGCACTATCGCGCCAAATGCAGGCGGCCGACTCGGACCTCAAAAGTTCCCAGAGCAGTCACTTTGTGAATTTTCTCGGGTTGATCAATTCCGGAAGTCAGGCTCAAGAGCAGCGTCTCGCACAAATGAATGAGACGGTGCAAAACGCAATGCTCAATGTGAGGGCGTCGCTGAACGCCGAGCTTACTGCAATTCGCGAGGCCAACAACAAGGCGCTGGAATCCATGCGCAACACGGTTGACGAAAAGCTTTCGACCACGCTTAACTCTCGCTTGACGGAGTCCTTTAAAACGGTTGAGGGGCAGCTTTTGGCAGTGCACCGTGGCTTGGGTGAAATGCGCGAAATGGCTCAAAACGTTGACGGTTTGCGTCGTATTCTCACCAACGTCAAAACCAGAGGGACATTTGGGGAAGTACAGTTGGCGATGATCCTTTCGGATTTGTTGACGCCCGAGCAGTATGAAACCAACGTTGCCACACGTCCCGGGTCGCGTGACCGCGTGGAATTTGCCGTCAAGCTGCCGGGCGCACAAGCGGGATCGCACGTGTTGCTGCCGATCGACGCCAAGTTTCCAACGGAGGATTACGAACGTTTGATCGAGGCTTCCGACCAAGCAGATCCGGAAAAAGAGGCGACTGCGCGCAAAGCGCTTCAGACGCGAATTCTCACGGAAGCGCAGAAAATTCGCGATAAATACATCGAAGTGCCTTTTACTACGGAGTTTGCCGTGATGTATCTGCCGACCGAAAGCCTTTGGAGCGAGGTGCTCAAGGTCAATGGTCTGGTGGAACGTGTGCAGCGGGATTGTCATGTGACGATTGTGGGGCCGACCGTACTGGCAGCCTTCCTCAACAGTCTTCAGATGGGATTCAAGACGCTTGCCATTGAGCAAAAAAGCGCCGAAGTGTGGCGTCTTTTGGGTGAAGTCAAGGCCGAATTCGGACGCTTTTCGGAAAGCGTGGGCAGCATGGAAAAACGTATCGATTCGGTCAAATCCGCGATATCCGCAATGCGCACCCGCACGAACGTAATGGAACGCAAGCTCAAGGGGGTCGAGTCCGTCTATTCGTCGGATACTGACGAGTCCGGTTTGCAAAAGAGTCCCGATTCGGCAAACATCTAAAATATCGCATTCTCGAGACAGATTTCAGAATTGATTGAGTTTTTCCATGGCTAAGAAAAAAAATAATCCCGGTATGATGCCCGATCTCTTTGCCGATTTCGGCGCCGGTTCCGACGCAACGAACGAACAAAACGAAGAAAAAGAGGCTGCCCCAGAGGCCCCGGAAACGACACCATCCGTGGATAACGAAACGGTACCAACGGGTGCTTCGGTTGAGGTGCAGGAGAAGACTACAGTGCCGGCAGCAGACGATGATTCTGTTTCGAAGTCGCAGTCCGAATCGATAACGCCCTCAGAACCCAAGTCAATCGCCGGGAAAAACAAGCTTCCTGCCATTCTCTGCGACGATACGCCGGCCGAACTCAACGGCGAACTGACGCTTGCGCGGTACGCCGCAAGCGCCTATCTGGAATATGCGCTTTCCGTTGTAAAAAGCCGCGCTTTGCCCGATATTTTTGACGGCATGAAGCCCGTGCAGCGCCGTATCCTTTATGCGATGGATCGTATGCGCCTGAATCCGCCCGCCAAGGCCGTCAAATGTGCTCGCGTCGTGGGCGACGTGCTCGGTAAGTACCATCCGCACGGGGATCAGGCTGCGTATGACGCCATGGTTCGAATGGCGCAGGATTTCAGCCTTCGTTATCCGCTTGTGGACGGCGAAGGGAATTTCGGTTCCCGTGACGGCGACGGGCCGGCTGCTATGCGATACACCGAAGCCCGTCTGACAAAGATTTCTGAGCTGGTACTCTCGGAACTTGACTCCGAAGATGTGGACTTCGTTCCCAACTACGACGGCTCGTTTAAAGAGCCCGTTCAGCTGCCTGCCAAATTGCCCTTCGTGCTTTTAAACGGCGCCAGCGGCATTGCCGTGGGGATGGCTACTGAAATTCCGTCGCACAATCTCAATGAAGTGGCGCAGGCTGTTCTTTTGCTTCTCAAGAACCCCGAAGCGACGCTCGACGACATTCTTGCGGTCATGCCCGGACCCGACTATCCGGGCGGCGGCCGCATCATTTCAAGTCCGTCTGAAATTCGTCAAACCTATGCCATTGGGCGAGGAAGCCTGCGCGTACGTGCCTGTTATCACTTTGAAGAATTGCAGCGCGGCCAGTGGCAGCTTGTGGTTGACGAACTGCCGCCGGCGGCAAACGCCGAGTTGGTGCTCTCACAGATCGAAGAGATTACCAATCCCAAGCCTAAAGCAGGCAAAAAAACCATCTCGGCCGAACAGGCCAACAGCAAGGCAGCGATGCTCTCGGTGCTTGACGGCGTGCGCAACGAATGCGACAAAGACACCAAGGTGCGCTTGGTGTTTGAACCCAAGAGTTCCAAGGTCGATCGAGACTTTTTTGTGCAGATGCTTCTCAGTCAGACGAGTCTTGAGTGCAACGCGCCGATGAATTTGGTGATGATTGGCAACGACGGTCGTCCGGCGCAAAAATCTTTGCAGCAGATTTTGTCCGAATGGGTGCAGGCCCGATTGGAGACGGTGAGACGCCGCACTCAGGCTCGACTCAATAAGGTCAATGCGCGACTTCACATTTTGGAAGGTCGAACCAAAGCAATCGACAACATCGACCGAGTGATCGAAATCGTGCGTTTCGAAGACAAGCCCAAGGAAGCCTTGATGGCCGAGTTCGGGCTTACTGAACTGCAGGCCGAAGACATTTTGGAACTGCGTCTGCGCCAGTTGGCCAAACTCGAGTACGAGCGTGTGGAAGAGGAAATGAAAAAGCTCAACGCCGAACGTGAAACACTCGAGAAGATCCTTGCCGACGAAAAGACCCTCAAAAACGTTGTTGCCAAGGAAACAAAAGAAGCGGCCAAGCTTTACGGCGACGCTCGCCGCACCACGATCGAGGAAGCAAAGAAGGCTTCCAGCGAACCCGTGCAGGTTTCCGAACCTGTCACGGTCGTCGTCTCGCAGAAGGGCTACGTGCGTTGCCGCACCGGCCACGGACACGATGCCAAGCTGATGAGCTACAAGCAAGGCGACGGCTACCTGTGGTCGGCCGAATGCGAAAGCACTGAAACACTCATTGTCTGCGGCAGCAACGGTCGTACGTACTCGGTGCCCGTTTCTCAGTTGCCTTCGGCTCGTGGTGACGGTCTGCCGATCACAAGTTTCATTGAGCTTGAAACCGGCAGCGAAATCGTGGGCTATTTGGCTGGTCCCGACAACCTCGGCGTGATGCTCTACACCACGGAAGGCTTCGGGCTCGCTTGTTCGCTCAAAAATCTTGTTGCGCGCGTGCGCTCCGGCAAGGCTTTCATGAGCGTGGGTGAAGAAGCCGTGATGTGCCCGCCTGTTGTTCTAACCGAAGGCACTCAGTACGTTGCCTGCATGGCGCAGGACGGCCGCCTGCTTGTCTTTACGCTGGAAGAATTGAGAACGCTGGCGGGTGGCGGCAAGGGCGTGACGCTCATGGGCGGCATTGATCTTTTCTGCGGTTTTAGCCAGGCTTGCGCACTGCGTCATCACGATAGTCTTGAAGTGCTCGGCGCCACAAAAACGACGGGTGAAGTCAGAAGCAAAGTGCTGCGGCCGGCCGAATGGCATATGTTTATCGCCCACCGCGCGCGCAAGGGTAAAGTGGTGCCGTGCCGTTTCGAGCCGCACGGTTTGAACGCCATTGCAGCCGAACCTCAAGAGCAGGACAAAACAGACTAAAACGCGAAACGGTATGGATTTCAACATCAAGCGCATCATTCGTTTCTACGACAGACTCTCGACGCGTCTGATCACGCTCACGGCTTTGTGGGTGACCTTCATCATCTGTGCCATCGGTTATCAGATGTACTTGAGTCAGCAAGTGCAGACGGCGGGCGCCTATCAGTACGAGGTAGGCAGCCTTCCGGCTCGCGTCTATCGTCTGAATCTGTTTGCGGATCGAGCTTTCGGGGGAGAGGATTTCGCCACGCAATACAGAGCCATTGACGAGGCGATGCGCCGCATCGGCAAAAGAGATCTGGGTAACGAGTTTTTCATTGATCGCAGTCAGGAGCAGCAGTCTGCTGATGTGCTCCTAAACGAATGGCGCAATGTTGTGGGACCGCTCTTTTTGCTTGCCCGCGAACAGTCCAACCCGATCGGTACCGATGAGCTTGAGCGCTTTATCACGAAGATCGATACCGTCAACAAGCAGATTGCCGTAAACCGAGACAAGGCTCTGATGATCCAAAAGGGCGTTCAAACGCTTTTGATGATTCTTGCCATCGGCAGTCTGTTCGGGATCGTGTATTTCCTGATGAGTTGGGTGATTCGCCCGACCGAATACGTTCGAACGGGGCTTTCGGCCGTGCGTGAAGGCAAGCTTGATACGAGACTGCATCTGGTAGGTGCCAGCGAATTCGAAGCCATTGCTTCCGACTTCAACGCCATGGCAGGCCGTTTGCAGGACTTGGTAGAAAATCTGGCGGCCAAGGTAAAGGAGAAAACCGAAGCGGTAGAGGAAAAAAAACGCAATCTCTCGTACCTCTACGAAATGACGAGCTTTGTTTCGCAGCAGCACTCCGTCGATGAAATGTGCGAGGGCTTTGCGGCTCGTCTCATGCAATACACGCCGGCACAGGCTTGCGCCGTTTTTCTGATTGATCGTAAGCGCGGTCTCATTGAACTCTCTGCGAGCATGGACTTGCCCGCGAAGACATTTGCCTGGTTTTCTTTGAACCCCTTGCCGCTCGAAGGGGTTGAGGAAAGTTTGAGAAGCGATCTGCCCTTGCGCATCACCCCCGGGATGCCTGAAGATTTTCTTTCTCAACTGCGCGTGGAGTCCGAAAAGCAATTCCGTACCGCCTATCTCTTTCATATCCGCAGTGGTTCGAAAGATCTTGGCTTTTTCTTGCTGTATTTCCATCTGGACACCCGGCTGCTGCCGCAGACTTACAAGCTTTACGAAAGTTTCGGCTCGCATTTGGGCATTGCGGTCGACAGTTTGCGCTTGGTGGAAAGAGAGCAGCAGTACGCCGTTGTGCAGGAACGCAATTTGATGGCGCAAGGACTGCATGATTCGATAGCACAGTCACTCTCGTTTTTGAATCTGCAGGTGCAGCTTCTTGAAAGCGGTCTGCAGACCGACGATAAGGAGCTTGTCGAGACCACCGTTGCGCAGATCAAAGCGGGTGTGCAGGAGTCCTATGAGGACGTTCGCGAGTTGTTGTTGAACTTTCGAGAGCGCGTGCACACAGAAAGCTTCTCGGAGGCCATCAACACGGTGATTGATCGATTCGAATCGCAAACAAAATTGCCTGTCAAGCTCACGATTACGGGGCCGGAGGCGGAACTCACCGACAGACAGAAGATTCAAGTGATTTTCATCATGCAGGAAGCGCTTGCCAACGTGCGCAAGCACTCCAAAGCCACGCAGGTACTCATTAACATTGAGTACGGCGCTCAATTCAAACTTTCTGTCATCGACAACGGTATCGGCATCAATCAGGATATTCTCAAAAAGCGCAGCAAGCGACATGTCGGTCTCAACATCATGGGCGAACGAGCGCAGCGCATCGGAGCCAAAGTTACGGTAGGGACCGTTGCGCCGGAAGTATTCCAAAGCGGCACATGCGTCGAATTGGTCATTTCAGATCAGGCACAAGAAGACCGCAGTTCACTACGGACATCGGCGGCTGCGGCAAGCGGGGACTAAGTTATGCGCTTTGTTGTGATCTATTTGATTTTGGCCCTTGTCATCTATGTGCGCGGCATTTGTCCTGTTGTTCACGATTGTCGCAAGCGTTTGTGGTGTTTGCTTGCGGTGTTGCCCGGGGCCTTCTTCCCGAGCATCACGCGCTTTATCGGGGGGTCAATGGTGGCACCCGATTTGCCGGTGTGGGTGATGTATGTCGGCAGCATCTTTCAAAACTTCACGCTCTTGGTGGGAATTCTTGTCATCGGCCGAGAGATTTTGAGCATTCCGCTTCGCATTATCGGTCTGCCTTTCCCTTATTTGGGGAGAAACCGAATCGTGGCCGGAACGATTCTGGGGCTCTCCGTGGCGTTTTCCTGCCTGGGGATGTTTAAGTCGGTGATCAGTCTGGAAGTGGTTGAGCAGGAGGTTGCTCTCAAAGGTCTGCCCGCAGAGCTCGACGGCTTGCGTATTGCGCAGTTAAGCGACTTGCATGTTTCCTCCGTTTTCACCCGCGATCGAGTCGAAGAAATCGTGGAGCGTACCAATGCTCTAAAACCCGACTTGATTGCACTTACGGGGGATTTCGTTGATGGTACGCCTCAAAAGCGCGGGTACGATCTCGAACCACTAAAGAATCTCAAGGCGAAGTACGGGGTCTTCGGTATTGAAGGAAATCATGAGCACTATGTCGACTACGACGGCTGGATGCGTTTTATGCCGACTTTGGGGATGACCTGGCTCAAAAACGCCTCCGCTTCTGTTCAGATCAACGGCAAGACAGTGTCCGTGATCGGTTTGACCGATCCGATGGCGCAGCGTTACGGACGAGAGTTGCCGGATATTGAAAAGGCCTCGGCAAACGTGCCAGCACAAACGTCTTTACGAGTGCTTTTATCGCACCAGCCCAAGTATGCTGCGCTTTATTCGGGCAAAGCCGATCTGATGCTTTCCGGGCATACGCACGGCGGCCAGGTGTTAGCGTTAAATCCTGTGGTCGGAAAACTTAACAACGGTTTTATTCGTGGCCTCTACGATGTGGGGGAACTTAAACTCTATGTCAATCAGGGTACCGACGTATGGAATGGATTCTTGCTTCGCCTGGGCACGGTGGGTGAAATCTCGCTTCTCACATTGAAGCGCGCTCCGGAAACGAACCAGGCGGCTGCAACGCAAGACAAGTAACGGATAAAGTGGAAGATCGATGCAAAACGTATGTTTATTGGGAGCCACGGGCTCCGTTGGTAAGAGTGCGCTTGAGGTTCTGGCGCTTTATCCCGAAAAGTTTCGTCTGTTTTCCGTTGCCGCTCACAGCAATGTTCAAAAGCTTGCCAACATAGCGGTTCGTTTCAATGTCAGGCGTGTAGGTATCGCCGATGTTGCGAAAACGGACGAATTGGCTCGTCTCTTGAAAGAAGCGGGCAGGGGCGACATTGAAATCTTGAGCGGTCCCGAAGCTGCCGTGAAACTGGCTGCGGACAAAGAAGCGCAGACGGTTATTGTTGCCGTTGTGGGGGCTGCGGGGGTGCCCGCGACCTTTGCTGCCGCCAAAGCGGGCAAGCGCATTTTGCACGCCAACAAGGAAAGCGTTGTCTGCGGCGGAGCTTTTTTGCAACAAACCGTCCGCGAAAACGGCGCGGTGATGTTGCCTGTTGACAGCGAACACAACGCGATCTTTCAGTGTCTGGTCGGTGCTTCCGAAGAGGATCGACGGCAGTGCCGCCTGTGGCTTACTTGCTCGGGCGGGCCGTTTCGCGACCGACCGGAACTTGATCTCAACACCGTGACGCCGGCCATGGCTCTGGCGCATCCGACCTGGCAGATGGGACGTAAGATCTCGATTGACTCGGCAACCCTCATGAACAAAGGCCTGGAAGTCATTGAAGCCCGCTGGCTTTTCGACATTCCGCAGGATCGCATCCATGTGGTTATTCATCCGCAGTCGGTGGTGCACTCGATGGTCGAGTACGGCGACGGCTCCTTTATTGCGCAGCTTGGCACCGCTTCGATGAAGCACCCGGTCGCGTATTGTTTAGGCTGGCCCGAACGACTGCCGGCCGGGACGCAGCGTCTGGATCCGTTCGCTCTTTCCCAGCTTACTTTCAGGGAGCCCGATGTGGAGCGTTTCGTGCAGCTGGGGTTTGCCTACGACGCGCTGCGCGAAGGCGGTACGGCAAGCATCGTGCTCAATGCGGCTAACGAAATCGGCGTTGAGGCGTTTCTCAACGAACGCATTTCCTTTACCGGCATCGCCGAGGTCTGCAGGCGTACGATGCAGGCGCTTTTCGAGCCGAAGACACCCGCCAGCGTTGACGAAATTCTGTCTGTCGATGCTGCGGCCCGCCGTGAGGCGGCGTTGCTCCTGCCAAAATTGGCATAAGGCAACAGCTATCGAAAAAAATATTTTTTGAGAGCTTGTGTCGACACCTGCCTTTTAGGCCTGATGCACAAGGAAAAAGGGCCAAATAACTCTTTCGGGGGCCGGATCTTTTCCCCTTGACTCGGTCGCATCGAATCTTAGAATAACAAGCCGTTGTGGATTCCTTCGCAATCGGACCCCATATCAAGTGGTGATCCGGCGAGGGAATTTTTTCCGCCTTTTTGCCTGGAAAACGCTGATTTGCGGGCGATTTTTCAGCTTTTTGAACTTTGAATTCCTTGTTTTCGCCCCTTAGCGGGTGGTGAGCCAGATGCCTAAAGTAGTAAAAAAAGACAACACCATCGAGCGTTTCAATGCCGAAAAAATCCAGAGCGCCGTCAAGAAGGCGGCTTTTCGCTGCGATAAGGTCATTGATGCTGATCACCTCAATCAAATTGCCGACGAGGTTTACAGCCGCGTGGAGCATCGCGAACAGGTGACGGTTGCTGAACTGCACGAGATGGTGATTGCTGTGCTCGCCTTTCTGCAGTACAAGGAAGTGGCCGACGCTTACGCCGAATACCGCTACTACAAGCAAACTTACGCCAAGACGTTCGAGCAATTGCGCCAGGACGCCGATGACGTGCTTCGTCTGGGTGACCGAGAAAACGCAAACTTCGATAGTTCCCTGGTCTCGACCAAGGGTTCGCTCATCAAGGGCTACCTCACCAAGTCGCTCTACAAACAGTTCTACCTTTCCGGCAAGGAAAAGGAACTCATTGAGCGCGGCGACATTTACATCCACGATTTGCGCGACATGATCCTGGGCTGCATCAACTGTTGCCTCTTTGACATCGGCAACGTGTTGAAGGGTGGCTTTGAGATGTCCAACGTGCAGTACACCGAACCCAAGACGGTGCTGTCCGCGCTGCAGGTGATCGGAGACGTGACGCTTGTGGCAACGGCTCAGCAGTTCGGGGGCTTTACGCTTGCCGAACTCGACAAGGTGCTCTTGCCCTATGTTTTGAAGAGCGAAAAAGCGGCGATTGAAAAGTACATGGAATTGGGCCTTGACGAAGCTAAGGCCGAGGAAGTGGCGAGCAAAGACGTCATTCGTGAGCTCGAACAGGGCTTTCAGTCGCTCGAATTGAAGCTCAATACGGTGCCGTGCAGCCGCGGCGACTTTGCCTTTACGACCATCACGTTCGGGCAGTGGGATCCCGCCAAGTACGACGAACGAGAAAAGAGCTGGCTTTACATGATCGGCAAGATCATGCTGCAGGTGCGTCGCAACGGTCACGGCAAGGACGGCAAGCCGGTGGTCTTCCCGAAGCTTGTGTTCCTGTACGACGACAATCAGGTCAAGGCCGATCCGTTCTCCTCGGAACTCTTTAACGAGGCCGTCAAGACGTCGGCCGAATGCATGTACCCGGACTACCTGTCGCTTTCGAGCCGATACGGAAGCGTTTCGCAGATTTTCCAGAAGTACGGCGCCATCACGTCGCCGATGGGTTGCCGCGCCTTCTTGTCGCTGTGGTGCAACGAAAAGGGAGAAGCGATCACGATCGGCCGTTGCAATATCGGTGCGGTGTCGCTCAACCTTCCGATCATTCTGAAGCTTGCCCAGATCGAACATCCCGACGATTGGAAGGAAAAGTTCTGGGAAATGCTCGACGATCGTCTGGAAGTGATCCGCGCCTTCTTCAAGAAGCGCTACGACATCGTGCGCCATCAGAAGTGCTCGTCCAATCCGCTTGCTTTCACGCAGGGGGGCCTCTACGAAGGCACGAAGAGTCCGGACGACACCGTGGGCGACCTGGTGCGCTACATGACGGCCTCTTTCGGCATCACGGCTCTCGATGAAACCACCTATCTGTGGACGGGCAAGCGCCTCGTTGACGAAGGCGGCGAAGTCTCGGCTTCGATTCTGCGTCATCTGCAGGAAAAACTTGCCGAATTCAAGAAGGAAGACGGCTATCTCTACGCAATCTACGGGACACCTGCTGAAAGCTTGTGCGCGACGCAGGCCGGTCAGTACGACCGTTTTTGCGAGAAGATGGGCGTGGAAAACGTTTTTGCGTCAACCCCGCACTACAGTTCCGAATACTTCACCAATTCGTTCCATGTGAACGTGACGGAAGAAATCTCACCGTTTGAAAAGCAGGATCACGAATTTGAAGACTTCCATCTGTGCGAAGGCGGTCATATTCAGTATGTGCGTCTGGACAACCCGGAAAACATGCAGGCCGTGCGCGCCATGATTCGCCGCGGCATGGAAAAGGGGTTCTATCAGGGCGTCAATTTCGATAGTGCCTACTGCGGCGATTGCGGCGAGCACAGCACCAACGTGCTTTTCAAATGCCCGCACTGCGGCAGTTCCAACCTGTCGGTGATCAGCCGCGTGTGCGGTTATCTGGGTTACTCCAACGTCAACGGCATGAGCCGAATGAACGACGGCAAGATGGCTGAGATCAAAAACCGCGTGAGCATGTAACCAAATACGGCCATGAACTACATCGGTATTTCTGACTTTGACACGGCCAACGGCCCGGGAGTGCGCGTCTCGCTTTTTGTTTCGGGCTGCCGGCTTCGCTGCCGCGGATGCTTCAATCCGGAGAGTTGGGATTTTGACGCGGGCAAGCCTTATGACGAAAACGTGCAGGAGCGACTGCTCAAGGCGCTGGAAGAAGACTACGTTGACGGACTTTCTCTTTTGGGCGGCGACCCGCTGGAACCCGAAAACGTTGAGGTGCTCACGGAGCTGTGTCGCGCTGTACGTGAAAAGTTCGGAAACAAAAAAACGATTTGGCTTTGGACCGGACGCCTTTACGATAAGGTCAAAGAGCTTGAGATTTTTCAGTATGTTGATACCGTCGTCGACGGGCCTTTCATTGAGAAGTTCAAGGTCGAAGGAAAAGGCAACTGGTTTGGGAGCTCCAATCAGCGCGTGATTCCGATACGATGCGAGGTTGCGGCGTAATTCTCGGATTTCGCTTGACTCGATCAAACGGCAAACGCAAACGTTTTGCCAATCAGATGCCTGCCGCCCGATTCTTTGATTGAGAATCGCAACCGCAGGCTTTTTCTTTGTTGGATTTAGACCATTGCAACATCTATGGCAGTGATCGGTTTTCTGATTACGCTCTCCATTCTCGTGCTTGTGCACGAATGGGGACACTACATCGTCGCACGCTGGTGCGGTGTGAAAGTTCTGGCGTTTAGCATCGGCTTTGGCAAGGTGCTCTATAAGCGCACCGACAAACGCGGCTGCGAGTGGCGGCTTTCGGCCATACCGTTCGGCGGCTACGTCTCGATGCTCGATGAAGGCATGCAGCAGGATGCTGCCAAGGATCACGGTTTGTCCGAGGCCGAGTTCAAACGCTGGTCTTTTTCGGAAAAACCTGTGGGCAAGCGCATTGCGGTGGTGGCCGCCGGTCCCTTGATGAATTTTTTGCTCGCGATTGTGATCTATGCCGCCATAGCGATGGTGGGGACTTATCAGCCCTCGACCAAGCTTGCCGAGCCGCTGCCTCACACACAGGCCGCTCAGTTGGGCATTGAAGAGGGGTGGAGAGCAACTTCCGTCGAAGGCATGAGCGTGGAAACTTTCAACGACATGCGCATGGCGATGATTGCCCACTTGGGAGATAAGGAAGTGCGCGTCACGTTTGACGAAGCTTCCGGTCGCAAAACCGAGCGATTTTTTGATCTTTCCGGTGTCAAAAATGACGGCACCGAAGATCCGGCCTTGACTTCGGGGCTTTTTCCATACCAGGGGCCGGTAAAGCTGGTGAAGGTCGAAGAGGGTTCCGTTGCACAAGCTGCAGGTCTTCAAGTCGATGACACGATCGTGGCGCTCAACGGAGAGCCGGTGCGCACCATGCAAAGGATTGTTCAAACCATTCGAGACAAGGCCGGCGTTCCGGTGGCGCTGACGGTGGAGCGAGCAGGTGTGCGACAGACCGTTGAGGTGACGCCGGCAGCTCAAGTTGATGAACAGGGCAAAACGACGGGACGTTTGGGAGTGATGTTTACGGCTAATCCGGACCTTGTCTACACGCGTGAAGGACCGATCGGAGCGCTTGCCAAGGGGGTGTCCGATACGTGGCGTCTGACGAAACTCACCGTCATGAGTCTGGCAGGGCTTCTGACCGGGGCTGTTTCGACCGATTCTCTGGGTGGCCCGGTGATGATCGGTGAGATGGCAGGGGAAGCGATGAGTTTCGGCGTGCTTTCCTATCTGCTCTTTCTGGCGCTCATTTCGGTCAATCTGGGCATTTTGAATCTATTGCCGATTCCGGTTCTCGACGGCGGTCATCTGCTTTTCTACTGCTATGAGATTGTGATGCGCCGCAAGCCCGGTGAAAAAATGAAAAAGTACGGCCTTTATGTCGGCATGGCTTTCATTTTCGGACTGACTTTCTTTGCGCTCGGCAACGACATCACTCGACTTTTGCAATAAGACAGAAAACTGATTTTTCCAACATTCGACAGACAGCAACTATGCAGACCGTTCGCAACCGTGTGGCCGACATCCTTGGCATTGATCTTCCGATTGTTCAGGCTCCGATGAATTACATCGCGGGTCACGCTTTGGCGGCTGCCGTGAGTGCCGCGGGTGGTATGGGAGTTCTCGGTCCCAATGCCGGCAAGGTTCAGGGTGAAGAAATCTCCATGCGCGAGCGCACGCTGCGCGAGTTTTCGCGCATTCGCGAAGTGACCGACAAGCCCGTCGGCATCAATGTGGTGGTGCCCGACGGAGACAACAAGGCCGCTTTAATGTATGCCCGCAACACGGTGGAAGAGGCGGCCGAAGGCGGAGCGACGGCAGCGTTTTGCGTGGGCGGTCTTCAACCTTCGATCTTTGAACTCATTAAGTCCAAGGGCATGAAGCTCGTTGTTCGTCCCCTGACACCGACGGTAAAAAACGCCCGTGAAGCTCAGGCGATGGGCGCGGACATCTTCGTGGCAACGGGGTACGATGCAGGCGGTTTCCTACCTAGCCACCATACCGGTACGTTTTCCATCGTGCCGACGATTGTTGACGCCGTGACAATCCCCGTGCTTGCCGCGGGCGGCATCAATGATTTGCGAGGTGTGCGAGCCGCCTTTGCCCTCGGCGCCGAAGGCGTTTACGTCGGCACGCGCTTTATCGCCACCAACGAATGCGCCGCCAACGATCACGCTAAGGAATTGATCTGCAAGTTAAGCGGATCCAATCTGCTTTATGTTGACGAAACCCAGCGATCGCTTCCGACGGAATTTGCTGCCGAAGCCTATGTTAAGCATCGTCTCGCGCCGACCGTACCGACGACGGTGGACCTGGTGGGGGCGCTTCGCACCGGTATGTACGACGGCGAACCCGACAAGGGCATCGTGACCGTCAACACTGGCATTGACGTTATCCGCAGCGTGGTGCCTGCCTCGCAGGTTGTGAGCGAACTGATGGCCGATTTCCTGCGCTATGCCGACTTTTTGAAAGCTAAGGCTTCGGCTGAAGAAGCAACGCCGACAGCTTGATCTCTAATTAGCTCAAACACAAACGGCCGCAGACATATCTCGAGTGCTGCGGCCGTGTTGTATCAAGGTTTGTTAAGAACCGTTTGGAAAACCTTGCAAGGACGTAAAGTTTCGCAAGGCTCTTTCACGGCATTTTGATTTTGGTCTGATTTCAAAGAAGATTTTTCATAATTTCCGCAGGGCTTCCTCCGGAGTCTTTGCAGGAGAACACAATGAGAAAAATCGTCTTTGGTTTCTGTGCGCTGACGGTCGCAACGTGGCTTCTTAATCTGGGATTCAATCCTCCTGCCATGAACGGCAGAGGTCTGACTCACGAAGTCTTTTTCCTCAACGGCGTGTTGGCCTGGAGTCTGATGGCGATGGCTATTGTCATTGCTGCCCGACCGGCATGGTTGGAAAAAGTCACTGCAACGCCGCTTGATGAACTCTATAAATGGCATCGTACGCTTGGCATCTGGGCGGCGGTACTCACGCTTTTCCACTTCTTTACGAAAGAATTGATGCGTCCCGTTCTTTCGCTCGTCACGCTTGAACCAGTCCCCAAAATTGTGCGCGGCGAATTGACCGGTTTTGATGCGTGCTGGTCCTGGATGCGCGGATTTGCCGTCGAATCTTCCGAATGGGCGACGTTGCTTGGCCTGGTTCTCTTCGTCGTGTCGTTTGTTTCGATCGTGCGGTATCACAAGTGGCTGAGCTCCCACAAACTTTTCTCCGTTCTTTTCCTGATTCTGGCTGTCCACTGCATCCGACTGATGGAACCTGCCGACGTCTTTACGCCGTTCGGCTGGATCAACATTGCCGTGACCATCGTCGGTTGTTACTACTCGCTGGAACTCCTGATACGCGGCGCTGGGCGGGAAAAATCCATGAATGCTGAGATCGTTGACGTCAACACGAACAATGGCCTGACGCTCATCACGGTTAAGCCCGAAAAACCCGTTGACTTTCGTTACGGTGAATTTGCATTCCTCGGTACGTCCGGTCATGAGAAGCATCCGTTCTCGGTGGCGGGCATCAATGACGACGGGACGCTTACCTTTGCGGTCAAAGCTCTGGGCGACTACACGCGAGACATTGTACCGACGATTCGAAAGGGCGAACGTGTGATCGTAGAAGGCCCCTGGGGGCGGTTCCGTCCGGACTTCTCGGCTCAAAAACAGTTGTGGTTGGCGGGCGGCGTCGGTATCGCACCGTTTTGCGCCTGGATGCAGGATGCTGCGAAAACTGCACACGGAAAGATCCGTCTCGTTTGGTGCATCAAGTCCAAAGAGTCCGAACCGATGTTTGCCAATGTCGAAAAGATGGCCGAGCGTGCCGGCATCCATTTGGATGTTTTCGAATCGGCCAAGAAGCGACTCAATGCCGAATCGCTCTTTGCGGGTGCTGTTCCGGATACGGTTGCGCTTTGTGCCGGTGAAGGACTGGCTTCGGCTGTGAGTCGGGCCTACGTTGAGGCAGGAGGCAATGCCGACAGGGTTCGCAAAGAACACTTTAACTGGAGATAAGTCAGAGTATCTGTTGTTCCGAGAAAAGATAGGGTAAATTTTGCTGGTCAGGTGTCGATAGCGGCGCTTGGCCGTTTTTTTTTCAATGGCTAACCTGAATATGGCCCGATTATCCGCATATCCGGTTTTTCTTGCTGTCTACGAAGAGCGGCGCCTTGTGAAGGCTGCAGAGCGCCTTTGCGTTACGCCTTCTGCGGTGAGTCATGCACTGCGCGACTTTGAGCAAAGTCTCGGAACTAAGCTTTTTGAGCGCACTTCCGAAGGTGTGCAGCCGACGACTGCAGGCCAGCGGCTCTACGCTAAAGTTAAGCCGCTTGTGGTCGGCATTGAGGCGGCCGAGCGGGAACTAAGGTCGGAAACGGCGCCTGAGCAAACCGATTTTGCTTTTGCTTCCATCCATACGTTTATCAAGGCGTTTTTTGTGCCGATTCTCGAGCGGATGCACAAGACCTCCGATCCGGTCAAGGTGAGATTTCTCACGCGCTCAATGGCGGCAACGGTGAAGGCCGTGGCCGACGACGAGGCTCTGATTGGAAGCTCCATGTTGCCGCTGGATTGGCCCGAGCGCTTTTATGTCGTGCCGCTAAGGGCAATCCAAGAATGTTTCGTTGTTTCGCCTGCGTACTTTGACGAGCTTCAAAGCAGACGAGTTCATCCACAGGAGCCTTGGTCACTCGAAGAAATCTTGCAGCAGCCGCTCATTACCTTGCCTCGAGATTCCGTCTCGTTTGCAGGATACAACCGCTATTTCCATCAATACGGACTGCATATAGAGCCGCGCTACGAGGTGCACCAGGAGGACTTGGGGTTTGATCTGGCCGGACGGGGGCTGGGCATTTTCATAGGCTTTGAACCCGCTCTCTTCGGACATCCGGAGCTAAAGATCCTTTCTTGCCGCTCGACACTTCCAGCTCGCGAGCTGGTGCTTTTTTGCCGCAAGGAACGAGCAGACGAAGCGACTCGACGCTTGATGGATCGAATGGCCTGCGAGTTTGTTGCTCTACTTCGTAGCATGGGAAAACCGGCTCGATGAATTTTTCTCAATTTCAGTGGAGAAAAATTCTCTTTGAAAGTGATTCGGGAAGTCTAAACTTTTAATTTTGGGATAAGAAATTAAAGCCCCAGAGGAGAGATGACTATGACCCCAATCAGAATGCTGCGGACGGCTCTTGCAGCGGCTTCGGCCATGATGCTGCTTGCTGGTACCGCACAGGCGGCCGACGGCATGGACGTCGCTTCGGCAAAGACAATCTACTCACAAGGCGCCAAGGCTGACTATCTGGCCGGCTACCACATGAAAAAGAAGGTGGCCGATTGTTCGACGTGCCATCCGAACGACAAGGTAACTGACGCTCAGTCAGAAATCGACAAGAAATGCGCCACTTGCCACGGTTCCTACGAAAGCCTCGGCAAGAAGGACATGGCCGCCGGTCAGAAGATCAGCGCTCACGCCGGGCATTTGTCCATTGATTCCTGCACAACCTGCCACGGCGGACACGAAGCCTCGTTTGCCTATTGCAACAACTGCCACATTTTCGACATGCCGATAAAATTCGGCCGTCAAAAGATTGCATACACGCCGGTGGATTTGTCAATCTATCGCGATGCGATGCCGAATCGCACGGAAAAGGCTGACTTTGTGGTGGTCGGTGCGGGCGGCGCCGGTATTGCGGCGGCTATCGAAGCTTCTCGCAAAGGCCTTAAGACCATTGTGCTGGAAAAAATGCCGATTATCGGCGGTAGCTCTTTGCTGTCCACAGGCGGCATGAATGTTGCCGGTTCCAAGCAGCAGAAGGCCGCTGGCATCAACGACACGCCCGAAATGTTCACCCAGGATACGTTGAAGGTCGGCAAAGGCACGAACGACAAGGTTCTCGTCAACGTGTTGACAGAACAGAGCAACTCGGCTCTCGAATGGTTCGAATCGCTGGGCGGCAAGCTCGACCTTGACCCGGGCGTCTACGGTGGCTGCCAGGCTCCTCGTATGCACTACACCAAGTCGGGCGGCATCGGTCGCTACATGATCAAAGAAATGAAGCCCGCGCTGGAAAAATCCGGTGCAGATGTTCGCGTCAACTCGCAGGTGGTTCGTCTTGAGCGCGATAAGAACGGCGCCGTGACGGGCGTTCTGGTCAAAGGCAAGAACACGGGCCTGTATCGCATCAGCGCTCCGACCGTGCTTCTGGCAACGGGCAGCTACGCCAACAACGGTACGCTCGTGAGCAAGTACCATCCGGAATTCTTCGGCATGGTGACCTCGGCTCAGCCGGGCTCTCACGGTGACGGCATCTATTTGGGCCAGGACGTGGGCGCGAAGGTGACGCATCTCGAACGAGTTCAGGTGCATCCGAACATTGCTTCCGGCACGAGCCTGATGATCACTCTTGCGATGCGCACCAACGGCGGCATCCTTGTCAACAACAAGGGCCAGCGTTTCTTCAACGACAATGCCCCGCGCAACGAACTGGGCGCCGCGATGCTCAAGCAACCCGCTCAGAAGGTTTGGTTGATCTACGATGACGCCGTTGTTGCCAAGCGTCCGAAGGTGCATCAGGGCTACGTGCGCCTCGGTGTTGTGACCGAAGCCGATACGCCGGAAGCGCTTGCAAAGAAACTGGGACTGCCGGCAGAGGAATTTGCCAAGACCATGAAGCGTTACGCAGGTTTCGTAAAGGCCAAGAACGACGCCGACTTCGGACGTAAGGAACTGCCCGAACCGCTCAACCAGGGCAAGATCTACGCGATCGACGTGGTGCCTGCTATCGGCGGTACGCTGGGTGGCTTGCGCACTGACGCCCGCACGCATGTGCTCGATACCAACGGCAAGAAGATCCCGGGGTTGCTTGCTGCCGGTGAAGTGGTCGGAGAGTGGCACGGTGACGACCGCTATGGCGGCAATGCCGTTGCTGGCAACATCGTCTTCGGCCGCATCGCGGCTCAGGAGGCGGCTGCAGCGGTCGGGAAATAATGCTTGATTGACTAGCCGCTTGCCGTATGACAGGCGGTGAGTTTCAAAACCGGGAGTCGGTCCGCATTGAGCAGACTTCCCGGTTTTTTGTTGGATTTAACGCGGTAAATGTAAAGCGCTCTGAGTTAAAGCAAATCGGCGCCTTTTTTGCGACATTTCTCCATATCTTTCGAGAAAGAAGTTAGGTATAACCTCCTAGTCAAAACCACCTAGTTGATCACTGGATCAACATCAAATTAGGAGAGAAGAATGGCTCTAACTCGTCGCAATCTGATTTCCGCAACGATTCTGGGCGCTGCCGCTGCGGCCGCTCCGATGGCTCAGGCAAAGCAAAAGACGCCTTTGAAGCCTATGAAGGTTAGCCCGAAGCGCCGCGTGCTCATCCAGTCGAGTTCCCGATATCACAATTCTGGTTATCTGGACTTTGCGGGTGATCAGTACGAAAAACTGTTCGGCAAAGAAAAGTACGAAATTCTCTTCATCCCGTATGCGAAGGTGGCTGGAACCTACGACGCCTACGAAAAACAGGTTCAGGATGCCTTCAAGCCCTACGGCCACAAGATCGTGAGCATTCATCGCTTTAAGGATCCGCAGAAGGCTGTGCGCGAAGCCAAGGCGATCGCTGTCGGCGGCGGCAACACCTGGGCTCTGGTGACGCGCATGTACGAAGCGGGCATCATCGATCTGATCCGCGAACGCGTCAACGCCGGAGTTCCGTACTGCGGCTGGTCCGCAGGCGGCAACGTCGCTTGCCCGACGTTGCGCACCACTAACGACATGCCGATCGCAGAGCCCCCGTCCTTCAACACTTTCGGCTTTATTCCGTTCCAAACCAATCCGCACTTCATTTCGGGCGGCACGCAGGGTCTTAACAATGAAACCCGCGAAGATCGTCTTGAAGAGTTCTTGTGGTACAACCGCGATGAGGAAGTGATCGGTCTGCCCGAAGGCACGGCTCTCTTTGTGACCGGCGAATTTGACTGCGAAGTGATTGGCCCGAAGGACAGCGAAGCTCTCTACTGGTTCCGCCAGTCCGAAAAGGGTATGAAGCTGGAACGCATCCCGCTGGGCACGAAGTTCGATCTGCGTAAGATCGTTCCGGGTGGCAAGCTCTGATTAACGAGAAAGTGAAATGACCGTCGTTCTTTGAACTGACGGTTATGAATCGGGCGACAGACTTTTTGCGAAGTTTGCCGCCCGATTGATTTTGCAGTTGTGAAACGAGTCGAAGCATCTCTTGCATTCGACCCGTTGTCGGATCTCTAATCCGTGTGCGAAACAGCAGGTGTCCGGCTTATTTCTTCTCAACCTTGGCCCACGGATCAAACTTGGGCGTGTTGGGACCGGACGGCGGCAGTACCGGATATTCAACCTTGGGCTGATCGCCCGTCAAGGTCTTCAGGAACGCGGTGATGTCATTGATTTCCTGCTTGGTGTAACGTTTGCCGAGCTGAAGATCGCCCATGATGGAGACGGATTCTTCAAGCGACCAGACGGCACCGTCATGGAAGTACGGATAGGTAAGTTCGATGTTGCGCAGCATCGGGACCTTGAAGGTCATGCGATCCTGATCACGTCCGGAAATGGCCTTGACGCCTTCGGCGGTGTTCGTGGTCTTATAGGGACGCACGACACCCATCTTCTGGAAGGACTGACCGCCCAACTGAGCGCCGTTGTGGCAGATCGTGCAGCCCGATTCCTTGAAGAGCTTGTAGCCGTTCAATTCCTGCTGGGTGATTGCGTTTTTGTCACCCTTGAGCCACTTGTCGAATCGAGCGTTCGGGGTAACGAGCGTGCGTTCAAATTCGGCCATGGCTTCGGTGATGCGCTTGATGTTGACCTCAGCGTCGCCGAAGGCCTTTTTGAAGTAGGGAGCGTAGCCGGGAATTGACGCGATGACCTTCACCGCCATTTCGTGGGTGGATGCCATTTCAAGCGGATTGGCGATGGGGCCGGCAGCTTGTTCGGCAAGCGTTTTGGCTCGGCCGTCCCAGAACTGGGCGACCTGACCGAAGGAGTTCAATACGGTCGGTGAATTGATCGGACCTTGCGCCCAGCGGTCGCCGATGGAAGTCTGCAAATTGTCTACGCCGCCCGTAGCGAGGTTGTGGCAACTGTTGCAGGAAATAAAGCCGGAGCGGGACAGACGCGGTTCGAAGAAGAGCATTTTGCCGAGTTCGACCAGAGCCGGATTTTTGATTTCAACCGGTTCAATGGGGTCAATGGGTTCAGCGGCTTGAACGGAGGCGCACAGCGACATCATGGCGCCGGCGATAGCGCAGCTGAGAGCAAGTTTTTTCATGGGAGTCTCTCCTGTTTTTGAGAAGGCTGCTTGCAGTAGAGAAGGTGTCGCAAACAGGTTGCGAGCATCGTAGGCAGAGGAGAGTGCGGGTGTCCAATACTGATTTTCTACCTGGTCGATAGGCCTTCACTATGAGGCGAGCAAAGACCAGGAATTACAGGTGAACTCGATCTGTATCACTTTGATTAAAAAAGAAAAAATGTCCTAGCCGGTATTGTGAATACACAAACGACTTCGGAATCAAGAACTCGGAAAAACGCGATTGGATATTTGTCTCGGATGAAGAAAAGTACCTGAAAAGCGTTGTTGTGTTGATGTTCAACCGAGGCTTGTTTCGAGGTTTGCTACAACCTCTGCCGAGCGCTAGTCAATGTCAATCAGCGACCTGCAACGACGGTGTTTGCCGTATTCATTCAGAAGCTCCGAATTGAGTCACGGAGAGAATTCGGTAACTCTAAGTATGGAGCGTGAAAACTCAAGCGTAAATAATTTTTGATGTCGGACTCGATATGGCCGATGTGCCTAGCCTCAGCGTTGGTAGAGGCAAAGCAGCGAGGCGGGTATGCGTTCTCAGGCGGACTTGTGACAAAGAATTCGCAAGAATGGTTTCTGACGCTTGAGCAGGGCTGTTTGAATGCGGATTTACACCGATTTTGAACTCAAAGATACAACTCGTCGAAAAATGTCCTCATAAAGATAGCTCACACGCGGTAAACTTACGCGACATTTTGTTTCTGCGATTCCGTCCACGGTTGGCAAGGCGTTCGACCGCGGGCGGTTTTGTGCATGCACTGACAACACAGATTCACGCTTAACTCATGACGGGCACGTTCATCAAAACAGCCTTGGCAGGGGCGGTTTCGGCTTTTTTGGCCGCGGCTGCATCCGCGCAGGTTTTCACCATTTCCGACATTCGCGTCGAAGGCATTCAGCGTACCGAGCCCGGTACGGTCTTTTCGCATCTGCCGTTTCGCGTAGGTGACGAATACAATCCGGAGCGCGGTGCGGAAGCTATTCATCAGCTCTATTCCTCCGGGTTGTTCCGTGACATTGATCTTTCAATCGACGGGACCGTGCTGGTGGTGAACGTTGTTGAACGTCCTGCCGTGGCCGCTATTGAAACGAACGGAATCAAGGCCTTTGACAAGGACGGCGTGGAAAAGAGTCTGCGTGACGTCGGTTTGGCAGAAGGCCGTATTTTTGATCACTCAATTCTTGAACGTGCCGATCAGGAATTGCGCCGTCAGTACTTGTCTCAGGGCTACTATGGCGTCGATATCAAGACATCGGCCACACCGCTTGAGCGCAATCGTGTACGCATCACGATCAATGTTGACGAAGGTGCCGCATCCTCCATCAAGCAAATTCGGTTTGTAGGCAATACGGTTTTTGACTCGGACGAGCTGGCCGACCAGATGCAGCTTTCCGAACACAAGTGGTCGAGTTTTTATACCAAGCGCGACCTGTATTCGCGTGAAAAGCTTGCTGCCGACCTTGAAACCCTTCGCAGTTTTTATCAGAACCAGGGCTATCTTGACTTCAAGGTCGATAGCGTCCAGGTGTCTGTGGCGCCGAATAAATCCGACATTTTCATCACGATTAACGTAACCGAGGGCAAGCAGTACACTGTCAACGACATTACCCTAGGCGGCGATATGCTGGGGTTGGATGACGAGATCAAGCCGTTGGTTATTTTTGAGCCGGGCGAGATCTACAACGCCGAACGCATCAATGAGATGACGAAGACGATTGTGGACAAGTTCTCGGCATTGGGCTATGCCTTTGCAACCGTTACGCCCAACCCCGTTCCTATTGAAGGCAAGGACGCTGTCAATATTGTGCTGACGGTTGACCCGGGTCGTCGCGCTTATGTGCGTCACGTCAATATCACCGGCAATACCCGTACCCGCGACGACGTCATTCGTCGTGAAGTTCGTCAGTACGAGTCCGCATGGTTTGACAGCGAGAAGGTAAAAATTTCGCGAGATCGTATTGATCGTCTGGGCTACTTTGATTCGGTGACTGCCGAACCCAAGCCTGTGGAAGGCACGCGTGATCAGGTTGACCTGGAAATCAATGTGAAGGAACGTCCGACGGGCTCCATTTCGCTTGGTGCCGGCTACTCCACATCCGACGGCGTGATTCTGTCGGCTGGCTTTGCGCAGGACAACGTGTTCGGTTCGGGCAAGTCCTTCAGCGTTGAAGTCAATACGTCCAAGAGTATGCGTACTTACGCCGTGAGCTTGGGTGAGCCGTACATCACGCCGGAAGGCATCAGCCGCCACATTGACTTGTACGACCGCCGCGTCGACTTGGACGAACTCGACGTTTCGAATGTGGCTTACGAAACGATCGGTGCCGGTCTGAGCTTCGGCATCCCCGTGACGGAATTGGATCGTGTCTTCTTGGGAGCGCGATTGGAACAAACGCAGGTTGATCTGCGAGGTAGTCGAACTGGAGCAATCGCCGGTGATAGTGACAACAACTCCCCCGAACGTTACTGGAACTACGTTGACCAATACGGCGACAGTCCGAAAGCTGCTCTTTTGACATTAGGATGGTCTCGAGACTCGCGTGACAACGTGCTGGCGCCGACTCGCGGCCGTTACCAACGTGTGTCAGCTGAATTTGCTCTGCCAGTCTGGGATCAGCGCTACTACCGCGCGACCTATCAGTTGACGCAGTACTTCCCGTTGTCCAAGGCCTGGACGCTCGGCATGAACTTCCAGTTCGGCTACGGTGACACCTACGGCGACAAGATGTTCCCGTTCTTCAAGAACTTCTACGCCGGCGGCATCGGGTCGGTACGCGGTTTCGAAACATCGTCAATCGGTCCGCGTGACACCAACGACGATCGCTTGGGTGGTGATCGTCAGTTGATTTTCTCGGCCGAATTGCTGACACCGTTGCCGGGCGCAGACCGTACGTTGCGTGGTCTGCTCTTCTTTGATGCCGGTACCGTATGGGGTTACGAAAGAGTCCTGGGTACCCACAGTTACGAACGCCAGGATATGGACTTCAGCGAATTGCGCTACTCCGTCGGTTTCGGTGTGGCATGGATTTCACCGTTGGGTCCGCTGAAGTTCTCGCTGGCCTTCCCGCTTAACAAGAAGGATGGCGACGATGTCCAGCGCTTCCAGTTCCAGATCGGTACGGGCTTCTAACTCTCAGGTATAAAATTAAAGAACTGTGTGACCGAATGCACGGTATGGCCGGCATTCGGTTGTCTCAGAGGTTCGGCGGATACGCCATGTAACTCTTTTTATCGGCAAAACGGCGTAAAAGCTCCTAAGATGCGAGCGAGACGTTTTCCGACAAGACTTTCAGACTCGAAAGGAAGCAAACAGATGTTTAAGAAGATTCTGACGGCTGCTGCCGTTGCTGCTGTGATGTGCGGTTCGGCTTCGGCTGTTGCTGCGGACTTCAAGATCGGCCTTGTTTCTCCGGCTCGTATTCTTGCCGAATCCGCCCCGGCTGTTGCCGCACAGGAAAAGCTCAAGACCTACTTCAAGAAGCGTGAAGACGAACTCAACCGTGACATTCGCGACTTCCGCACGCGTGCGCAGAAGTTTGAAAAGGACGCTCCTGTGATGACCGACAGCGAACGTCTCAAGCAGCGCCAGTCGCTGGCCGAGACCGAACGTGACATTGCTCGTCGTCAGCGTGCTCTCGTTGAAGAACGTAACCAGCGTGCCAACGAAGAAAGCCAGATCATCCTGCAGCGTGCCAACCGCATTATCCAGGACATCGCCAAGAAGCAGAAGTACGACCTGATCATTCAGGACGCCATCTGGGTGAGCCCGAAGGTTGACATCACCGAACAGGTGATCAAGGAACTCAATAAGCCTGCCAAGTAATTTATGCTTGTGCTCAAAGGGCATGATCGAAAGCCATTGGAACACATCTTTCCAAGTGCTGTCGGTCGCCCTGAGAGCGGGGAAAGAGCAAGCCGCGCCGACTTTTCTGGTCGAAGCGCGGTTTTTTGCAGATGATTTTTGCCGATCCTTGTCGAACGAGGATTTCGGCGCCTTCAGGAAATGACGCTATGTTCCGAATCGAAGCTTTGATCCGTGAAATCGAAACGCTCTCCGAAGGGCGACTGACAAGTACGCCGCTGTGCGGAGCCGAAAATTTGACTGTGCGCACGTTTGCGCCGCTCAATCATGCGGCAGCCGATACCGTTGCCTTTTTGGCGCAGTCCAAGTACCGTGACGAAGCCAAGGCTTCGCAGGCCGGCGTTTTGGTGATCTCGCAGGCTGACAGTGACGCGATGTACGGCGAGCAGGGGCCGCAGCGTCCTGTCGTCATTACGAAAAATCCCTACGCTTGGTTTGCTTATGCGCTGCAGATCATGACCCGTCGTCCGATGCCCGCCGGTGGCATTCGTGAAGGCGCACATGTCGATCCGACGGCAAAGGTTGCGCCTTCGGCAGTGATTGAAGCCGGTGCCACGGTGGCTGCGGGCGCCGTGATCGGCGAAAACACGCGCGTGTATCCCGGTGTCTATATTGGCGAGGGGACAGTCGTGGGCGACAATTCAATTATCTATGCCAACGCCACTGTCTACCACGGCTGCCGTATTGGCAATCGCGTCATTCTTCACTCCGGCTGCGTGATCGGTGCCGATGGTTTCGGCTTTGCGCCGCTTGACGGCCATTGGGTGAAGATTCCGCAGATCGGCGGCGTGACGATCGAAGACGATGTGGAAATCGGCGCCAACACGACGATTGACCGAGGTGCACTTGAAAACACACTCGTTCGCAAGGGCAGCAAACTGGACAACCAGATTCAGCTCGGCCATAACTGCAAGGTGGGTGAGTGTACCGTGATGGCTGCTTGCACGGGCGTTGCAGGCTCTACGCATATCGGTAACCACTGCATTATCGGCGGCGCGGCCAATATCAACGGCCATATCGAAATCCCCGACGGCGTAAGCGTCGGACCTGCCACCTCGCTTATGAGCTGGCACAAGGGCGAAAAGGTGATGTCGGGCTTCTTCCCGGCCATGGGACACCGCGAATTCGAACGCGCAGCCGTCCTTGTGATGAATTTGCCCAAGATGCGTAAGCAGATAAAGGATCTCGAGACGCGTCTTGCTGCCCTTCAGCCGAAAGGTTGAAGCGGGCCTTACTGCTCGGTGTTAATATTTTTTCGTCTTGCGCTCGCCGTTTGCGGGCGTAGACTTCAACCCGGTTTGTCGAGATTTCCGACGACATTGAACTTTCTAGGACTGCCCGAAGAAGGCAGATGAGATAACCCCAATGGCTGACACGAAAACCATTCATGACATCATGCGGATTTTGCCGCACCGTTTTCCGTTTCTTTTGATCGACCGTGTGCTCGAAATCAGCGATGATCACACGACGTGCAAGGTTCTCAAGAATGTGACGGCAAACGAACCGCAATTCACCGGGCATTTTCCCGAATACCCCGTGATGCCCGGAGTGCTCATCATCGAAGCGATGGCTCAGGCTTGTGCCGTGCTCGGCATTGCGCGCCTTACTGAAGAACAACGCCAAGAAAAGGCCTTGTTTTTCTTTGCCGGCATTGACGAGGCTCGTTTCAAGCGCGTTGTCCAGCCCGGCGACCAGCTGATTTTTGAGTGCAAGTTCGTTAAGGCTCGCGCCGGCATTGGTTGGTACGAAGCCCGCGCGCTGGTTGACGGTCACGTAGCATGCGAAGCCAAGCTCATGTGCGCTCGTCGCAAAGCCGAATAAACGTTTAAACCTCAAGCGTCAATTTTTTTGAGGGCTATTTCAAGTAGCGCACACGGGACAATTCTTGTGTGCGCTATTATTCGCGCAGGCGCGTGAATAATTTTCACGGTTTTACGACGAAGTGCGGGCGAAGCTTTGCCCGAGCGATCTCCCTTGGAAGGGGAGACATTTTCTTATTGCTGCTAGAAATGGGCTCGAGTGGCCCTGCGAAAGGATAGTCATGGCCAAAATCCATCATTCCAGCATTATTGATATTCGAGCCGAACTTGACGAAGATGTTGAGGTCGGACCGTTTTGCATGGTGGGGCCGCACGTTCGCATCGGCGCCGGTACCGTTCTCGAAAGTCACGTGGTTGTCAAAGGGCTGACCACGATCGGTCGCAACAATCGCTTTTTCCAAGGTGCTGCTATCGGTTGCGAACCGCAGGACAAAAAGTACAAGGGTGAAGAAACTTATCTTGAAATCGGCGACGACAATGTCGTTCGTGAAAATTGCACGATTTCGACCGGCACAATTCAGGATCAAAGTATCACGCGTGTGGGTAGCCGCAATCTGCTGATGGCAAACGTTCACGTTGCGCATGACTGCGTGCTCGGCAACGACCTTATCATCGCCAATAACGTGGCTCTTGCCGGACATGTGCATGTGGATGACTGTGCCGTGATCGGCGGTCAGACCGGTGTACACCAGTTCGTTCACATCGGTACACGCTCTATGACGGGGGGCGTGTCGGGCCTTACCCACGATTTGCCGCCGTATGTTATTTGCTCGGGCAATCCTGCCAAGAGTTTCGGTCTTAACCTCGTGGGTTTGCGCCGTGCAGGGTTTTCGAGCGACACGATCGGCCGAATCAAGGGGCTGTACAAGGCGCTTTACATGGAAGGACTCATGTTGGCGCAGGCCATTGAACGGATGGACGCTCAGATAGCCGATGCTCCCGAAGAAATCCGTCCGATTCTTTCCGCAATGCGTGACTTTGTTGCCAACAATACGCGTGGCATCGTTCGTCCGTAAGCCGAATTAAAGTTTGAAGAGCCCGTCGGGAAGCTCATTTCCTGCGGGCTTTTTCTCTGTAGTACTTTGACACCCCGAGGTTTATATGACCGAGCAGGTTGCCGAATTGAGCACAGCAACAGCCCAGCCGTTGAGCTATGCCGACGGTGCCGCCTGGCTTGCCGGCGAAGCCAGTGGAGATTTTTTGGCCAGTCTTGTGCTCCCAGAAGTTGCCAAACGCATGGACGGCGCGCCTCAGTTTGGCGTGGGCGGAGAGAGGATGCTGGCGGCCGGCCTTGAGGGGTGGTATCCGGCAAACCGCCTTTCGGTGCGCGGCTACGTTGAGGTACTCAAGAAGTTGCCCGGCATTTTGATGTTGCGGCGCGCCATGCTCAAGCGCATCTCCGAAATTCGTCCCCGTGTTTTCGTGGGGGTCGATGCGCCGGACTTTAACCTCGGTGTGGAAGCCAAGTTAAAGCAAAGGGGAATCCGTACGGTTCACTTTGTTTCGCCTTCCATCTGGGCATGGCGTCCGGAGCGAATCCATAAGATTCGCGCAGCCGTCGACCATATGCTTTTGGTGTTTCCGTTTGAAGAGGAAATCTACAAGCGCGAAAACGTGCCTGCAACATATATCGGACATCCGCTTGCTGGCGTCATTCCGATGGTGCCGGACACCGATGGTGCACGTCGCAAGCTCGGCATTGAGGCCAAAGGCGAACCGGTCTTTGCCGTGCTTCCAGGCTCTCGTAAGGATGAAATTTTCGGTTGCGGTCCCGTGTTTTTTGAAGCCTGCGAGCGTGTGATCGAACGCATCGGCGCAGGGCACTTTGTGGTGCCTGCTATTGACGCACAAGCTCGCGAATGGATTGCGTCCGTTGCCACGCGCAACCGCCGTCTAAGTGACCGTCTTACTGTCGTGACGGGACAATCCCATGCAGTGCTGGAAGCTTCCGATGCCGTTTTGGTGGCTTCCGGTACGGCTGCTCTGGAAGCGGCACTCTACAAGAAACCCATGGTGGTGGGTTACGCAATGCCTGCTTTGTCGGCTTTGATCATGAAGGACAAGGGACTGATTCCCTATGTGAGCCTCCCCAATATCCTTGCCGGCCGAGCCATTGTGCCTGAATTCTTGCATTACTACTGCACGGCAGACGCTATGGCCTGCAGCCTTATCGAGCAACTCAAAGACAGCCGTCGCAAAACACTCGAAGAGATTTTCACGGCGATGCACGAGTCACTTTTGCGTCCCACGGCGGATTTGGCGGCCGAAGCCATCATGCAGACGGCAGGAGCGGCACGCCGATGAATTCCAAAACGATTCCGATTGCCGACGAATCACAGGCCAGTTCTCCAATGCGTCTTCCGGTGCCGATATCCGGGCGCATTCGCATTGAAAATGGACAACTGATAGATGAGCGCGGTCGCCCTTTGCGCGATCTTCGCATCTCGCTTACGGATCACTGCAATTTCCGCTGCCGTTATTGCATGCCCAAGGAAAAGTTTGATACAAAGCATCAATTCCTGGCGCATACGGAGTTGCTTTCGTTTGAAGAAATCAAGCGATTGGTCGGTATTTTTCTGCGTTTCGGTGTTCAGAAGATTCGTCTGACGGGAGGTGAGCCGCTGCTGCGCAAGCACGTTTGCAATCTGATTGCCGACTTGAAGGCCATGCGCACCACGTGCGGCAAGAGCCCTGACATAGCCATGACGACCAATGGCACGCTCTTAAAACGTATGGCTGCCGACCTGAAGGCCGCGGGACTTGATCGTGTTACGGTCTCGCTGGATGCTCTCAACGAGGAGCTCTTTCAGTCGATTAATGATGTGGGTTTTCCTGCCGCCAAAGTGATCGAATCCATCGAAGCGGCGCAGGCGATCGGAATTCCGGTTAAGCTCAACACGGTCGTTAAGCGCGGAATGAACGAAGGAGAAATCATTCCGATCCTGGAGCGCTTCCGCCACACGGGCGTGATTGTGCGCTTCATTGAGTACATGGATGCGGGGACCGCCAACGGCTGGCGCATGGATGACGTTGTGCCGTCTGCTGAACTTGTGGAACGCATCAATGCCGTTTGGCCGATTGAACCGATTGATCCCAATTACACAGGGGAGACAGCGACTCGCTGGCGTTATAAGGACGGAGCAGGGGAGATCGGCTTTATTAGTTCCGTGACGCAGGCATTTTGCAAGGACTGTTCGCGCGTGCGTTTGTCGATCGAAGGTAGCCTCGTGCTGTGCCTTTTTGCCGATCGCGGTTATGACTTGAGAACACTTTTGCGCGGCGGCGCGACGGATGACGAAATAGCGGATGCCATTGCGCGTATCTGGAGTGCGCGTGACGATCACTACTCTGAGATTCGTTTGTCGGAAACGCAAAAGCGTAGCCGAAGCAGAATCGAGATGCAGTTCATCGGGGGATAGAGAGAAGGCGGCACAGAATGCTGCCCGTAGATCTCATTTTTTAATAGCGTGCAGTAGCTTTTTTCGCACTCTTTCCCTTAAGAGCTTCAAGCGCTTTCAAGACGTCTGATTTTTTCTATCGGGTGCATCTTTTGCTGAATCTCTTGCCTTTGGGTAGCTTGCCATTGGCAGCCCATTTCTAAACGCAAGATTTTGCAACCCTAAAAATTCTGCGATCTGGTTTGCGCTCAAATATTTTTCCATGAAGTTACCTCTTGGTGGGGACTCCTGAGTTGGTTCAGGAGTTATTTGAAAATCCGTTTTTGTAACGGACGGATCCCAGCATGCCTGCCGAGGAATGACAACAACTTTGTACTCACAGGTAGCGTCAGTGTTGCTATGATCTGCAGGGCGCTCGGAACGGCTTTTTGCCTTCTGGAGAAAGATTTGTTTGAAAGGAAAAATATGAATCGTCGTCGTCTTTTGTTATTGGCGTCTTCTTTGGGTGCGGTTGTGATTGCCGGCTGTGCCTCTTCTCAAAAAGGAGACAATCTTGTCGGCACGTTTCATATCAATCCCAACGATCCCTACGCCAAACTCAAGCAATACAGAAGTTCGATCAATCTTTTGTGTGCTCGTCTGGCAGTGGCCTTCCAGAACCTCTTTAGCATCGGTGAACTCTACAAGGAAGGCCCCCGCGGCGACGAGATCATGAAGGCGAGTCTCGAGGACATCAAGACGCTTCACGCCGAACTCAACAAATACCTGCAAAAAGCCCCAGAAATCCGTCAGACGATCCAACCCGAAAACTCCAAGCTTTTGGCAGCATACGATGAATATATCAAGGCGCTTGCCGGGGTAGCTGCCATTGATTACGGCGATATCAGCCAGGAACGCATAGATGCGCTTGTGAAGGCCGGTTCCGACATGGAGCCGCTGATTCCCTGATATCCAAGTCTAACCATCTGAAATCAAAGAAAAAAGACTCGGCCGCTCGTTTTGGTTACGGGCGGCTCAATCGTCTTAGGGGCTTTTGCGTTATACCATGACTGACCGGTCAGTCATTTATAGCGGAGCCTAAGATGACGCAAACAAAGCAAACATCAACGCGCAGAATTGCGAAGATTCTTTGTGTTCTTGCCGCCGTAGTCTGTGCGGTCGGTGGAGCTTGGTATTGGACGGTCGGTAGACACCAGGAAACGACGGACGACGCGTATGTAAGCGGCAACGTTGTGAGTGTGATGAGCCAGGTTTCAGGACGTGTCGAGAAGGTTCTCGTTAAAGATCATCAATATGTCAAAGCGGGAGAACGGTTGATTGTCATCGACCCGACGGACGCCAAACTGGCATTGGATGCAGCGCTTAGTTCACTTGGCATCACAGTTCGCGAAACGGCACAACTTACGCATCGGCTCGCAGAAGTGCGGGCCCGTATCCGCAGTGAGAAGATTAATCTCAAACAGAAGAAAGACGATTACGAACGGCGCCGTGCGCTGTTTACCAATCGAGCAGTGAGTCGCGAAGAGTATCAGCACGCCAGAGATGCTTACGAATCTGCAGAACACGATCTTGAAGCATTGCGAGCTCAGGAGGCAGAGCTCATCATCTCCGTTGGCACTACGCCCATTGCTCGGCACCCGAACGTGCTAGCCGCCGCAGAACGCGTTCGTGAAGCGGCGTTGGAGCTCTCGCGTACCGAGATTCGAGCTCCCGTGTCGGGACGAATCTCTAAGCGCAATGTGCAGGCCGGTCAAGTGGTTTCGGTCTCCCGCGCACTCATTGGAATTGCCGCTGTGGATGAGCTGTGGGTGGACGCCAACTTCAAAGAGTTGCAGCTTGAGCGAATTCGCGTGGGGCAGAAGGCTGAAGTGACGGTTGATGTCTATGGTGGAAAGCGCATCTATAAGGGACGTGTGGCGGGCGTGAGCGCAGGAACGGGAAGCGCTTTTTCGCTGTTGCCGGCACAAAACGCGACCGGCAACTGGATCAAGATCGTGCAGCGTGTTCCGGTCAAGATTCTCCTTGAAGGCAAGACCGATGCAGAGGAAGCGCCTTTACTGATCGGATTGTCCGCTTATGTCAAAGTCGATTTGAAAAGTTCCGCAGAACCGGTTGCCGAGCCACTTCCCAACGCGTTTACGAACGCGCTTGAACCGATGGATTTTTCTGAGATCAACCGCGTCATTGACGGTGTGACTACCGAAAACAGCATGAATGTTGACGGCAAGAAGGTGAAGTCATAACAACAATGTCTCGAGCGGCCGGAAATTTGCAAGGACTTGCCGCCTTTGCGGTTTGCCTTGTGACTGCCATGACGGTGCTCGATATGACGATTGCCAACGTATCGTTGGCAACGATAGCCGGCAATTTGGGCGCCTCGCAATCGCAGTCAACGTGGGTGATTACGTTTTACGGTGTGGCCAACGCCATCGTGATTCCGATCACCGGGTGGCTGTCGGCTGTGTTCGGTGCACAGCGACTGTTTCTCTTCTGTACGGCAGCGTTCGTGGCGGCTTCTCTGTTTTGCGGCATGTCCAATTCTCTGGGTAAGCTTATTGTCTGTCGCATCTTGCAGGGTGCAGCCGCAGGCCCCCTGATGTCGCTTTCGCAGAGTCTTTTGATTGCGATTTTTCCGGAAAGCCGCCGCACGCTTGCGCTCTCATTGTGGTTGATGACCATGGTGGTGGCACCCGTGCTCGGTCCTATTCTGGGCGGCTTCATCTGCGAGAACTGGTCCTGGCACTGGGTGTTCTTTGTGAATGTTCCTGTAGGCGGCCTGGCGGTCGTGATTCTGTGGCTCATTCTCAGCAGTGCAGCCAAACCGGAAAAGGCTCCGCCCATTGATACGATCGGCCTTGTGCTCGTGATCGTCGGTATCGGAGCCTTGCAGCTGATGCTTGACGAAGGCAAAGACGAGGACTGGTTTGCATCCACCTACATCTGCGTGCTTGCTGGCATCAGTTTGGTTTCACTGACGGCTCTGGTGCTGAGAGAATTGTCGGTCGAGAGTCCCGTTGTCGATTTGAAGCTCTTTGCTCATAAAAACTTCGCGGTCGGCACGCTTTGCCTGTGTGTGGGCTACGGAGTTTATTTTGCCGCTACGCTTTTATTGCCGATGCTGCTGCAGCAACAGTTGGGATATACCGCGAGTTGGGCCGGATTGACATTGGCGCCCGTGGGCATCATTCCGATTCTTTCCACGACGATTCTCGGAAAATTTTCCTCAAAACTCAATTTGAGGCTGATTGCTTGTCTGGCCTTTGTCGGCCTTTCTGCGGCCTGCTTGCTTCGCGCCGGCATTTCGCCTTCTGTTGACTATGAAACACTTGCTTGGCAGCAATTCTGGCAAGGCTTTGCCGTGGCGTTTTTCCTGATGCCGGTAACGGTTGTTTTGCTCACGGGTCTTACCGACGCACAGGATGTTGCCAATGCCACGAGTTTGTCAACGAGCCTTCGCGTGTTGTCGGGGTCAATCGCATCTTCTCTTACGACGACGTTTTGGTCTCGTCGGGAAGCGCTTCACCATGAGCGTCTGACCGAGGCAATCAATCCTTTTAATGAAACATATATGCAGGCCTACGATGCTGCCACGGAATCCGGTCTTGAGTCGCTAGCTTTTGCGGCACAAGTGCAGTCTGAAATCACGCGTCAGGGCTACATTCTGAGTTTTGTCGAACTTTTTCAATGTTTCGCACTTGTCTGCTTTGTTTTTGCCTTTGTTATCTGGCTCGCTGACAGTCCGGGCCGCTTGACTGCAAAGTCGGCATAATCGTTCCGAACAAGAGGTACATATGCCAAGAAAAGTTTCTGCACAACACCGCGAAGCCATTCTGGACGCTGCGCTTGAATGTTTTTCCAAGCGCGGCTTTGATGCGACTCGAGTCGAAGATATCGCACGATTGGCGGGAGTGGCCAAAGGATCCGTCTACACCCACTTCAAAGACAAGGAAGCACTGTTTCAGGGGATCATCGAATCGACTCTGTTGCCGCTCTATCGGCAGGTGCAAGAGATTCAAAGAGACAAAACGCTCACACTGAGAGAAAAAATCACGCGCGCCGCTCAGCCGCTCTTGGACGACAACGGCAATTCGAAATCTGCACGAGTGATGCGGCTTTTTTGGTCGGAGAGTCTGCACAATCCCGCGTTTGTCAATACGTTCTACCGTGAATTTGTTGACGGGGTTCTGGCATTCGGTGCTCAGACGCTCATTGATCCGTCTGACAGAGACATACCCGAAACGCTGCGCGAACATCCTGAACTTCTTTTTGCTGGGCTTGTGCAGGGGCTCCTGTGGCAAGGTGTTTTTGCTGATTCCTGCGCTCTGGACTTGCAGGCACACTGGCAAGCACACCTTGATTTGCTCTTGGGCAAAGACGAGCCGTAAAAGAAACGCCGGACAAGCCGGCGTCCATGAAAAGACTGTGCGTCACGCCGCTAGGTAGGGCAATGCATACAAGAGCACTGCCAAAATGCAGGCGGCGGCTACGATGACTTTCCAGATAAGGTATTCGCGATCCATTGCTGCGATTTCTGAGGGATCTTGCGGCATGTCGAGTGCGCCGGTTTGCTCGAGCGTGGGCGTGGCGTTCTGAGCCTCTGCGTTGCGTCGACTGCAGTAAAAGTAAATCGCCAATCCCAACACGCCCCAAATGACCCCCGTAATGAAAGCGTTGGTATCGAGCTGCGTCATCATGTAAAGATAAATGATCGCAGAAACGGGAGCGCCGACTGCAACCAGAGGCGCTTTGTAGGGGCGTTGCAGTTCAGGGCGACGACGGCGCAGCGCCCAGGCTGCCAGGATGCCGATGACGTAGTAGAGCAGGTCGGCAAAGAGCGACAGCGACGCTATGTAAATTAGCGAATCGGTTGCGATCAAAGCCATCGTGAGCACGCCCAGTGTGATGATGGCAACGTGCGGCGTCTGAAAGCGGCTTGTTTTGGCAAAGATGCTTGGCATGACGCCGTCGCGCGCCATCGTAAAAAGGTAACGCGGAATAGTGGCGATGGCGGCGTTCATGGTGGAGAAGTCGCCGCCGAAGGCAACGCCCGCTGCCAAAAGAGCCAACGGCAACCCCAGGATGCCGGCTGTCTTCATGGCATCGGCATAGGGTGCCTGAGCGGTGGCCAAAGAGGCGAGGCTTTCCACCGGCGTGATGGCGATCAGGAACCATTGGAAAAGCGCGTTGACCGCAAACACGACAAAGGGTGCCAAAAAGAGCGCGCGAGGAATATTGATGCGCGGGTACTTGATTTCTTCGCCCATGGCGACGCACGCTTCAAAACCCGCGAAGCACCACCAGATCATGCAGACGCTTGCCGCAAAACTCATTTGTCCGTCTTTGGGCAAAAACGACGGTGCCTGTACGAAAGAGGGGAGATTGATGTTGGGGATCATGGTGAGAAACCAAATCACCGCTACGCCCCAGAAAAAGAACATAAAACCGTTTTGAAGTCGCCCGGCAATCTTGACGCCGCAGACGTTGGCGATGATGAAGCCGGCGGTGATGACAACGGCAATGGCGACATCGGAAAACGGCAGCGTGACGCCAAACGCAGAAAACAGCGTCTTGAAGTAGTAGCTGAAAGCGAGAGCTTCTCCACCCGTGACGGCCACCAACGAGATGATGAAGTTCCAGCCGGCAAGAACGCCTGCTGCGCGCCCGATGCCGACGGATGCAAATTGGTATGTGCCGCCGGCGTAGGGGAGCGCAGCGCCCATTTCGGCATAAAGAAGCGCCGGATAAACACTGATCAAAAGTGCGACGATGGTAGCAAAGATGACCGATGGCCCCATCAAGCCCACGATGTTGGAGCCGACAGTAAAAAGTCCCACGCCGATGACAGAACCGGCCGTGATGGTGACTGCTTCGCGCATACCGAAGCTGCGTTTGAGCGCGGGTGAGCTGTTGAGTTCGCTCATAGAAAAGTCTCCCTGATTTTTGTTGCTTGTTTGTCGGCTCTCTTGTCGAAGCACGAACTGAGCGGTCTGCTGCCGCAGGGAAAATTATCCGGCAAAAAACCCTTGAGAAAAGACGATGCTTCTAGGTAATTGAGCTTGGAAAGCTTGACGCCGAACAAAAAGAAACCGCCCCGGTAGAAACCGAGGCGGATTGCTAATCAGTGAATCTCAAGAAGAGATCAGATTAGAACTTGTGGCGGATACCAACCATAGCGGCAAAGATCGTCGGATCCTGATCCTTGTAGGCGCTCTGGGTGTATTCAACGCTATCCTGAGCGTACGTCACAACACCGTAAACGTTGGTACGCTTGGAGAGCGGGTAGTCATAGCCAGCGGAAACGATCCAGCGGGAGAGTTCGTCATTCTCATTGGCCTTAGCAACGCTGTCCGCAGCTTCGGCATCCAAGTAGGTAGCGCCAACGAGAACCTGACCGCCGGTAGCCGGGATGCTGGCCGACACGCCAAGGCTCCAGCCCTTAAAGGCGGAAGCGAAGCCGTTGTTCCAACCCGTCTGTTTCTGTGTGTCGGGATCGATAATCGCCTTTCTGGAGTTGAACTCCGAGGCATCCATCATGCCGAGACCGCAGCCCATCTTCGAGAGCTTGATTTCGTCAAAGTACTGAGCACCGGCGAAGAGCTTCAAAACTTCGAAGTCGTAATTACCACCGAAGGTGATCGTGAGGCTGTCATCAATGTCGCTTGCGTTTGCCAAAGCGCCGTTTGCATCAGCCGTCTGATAGTTGATGGAGTCAACAGCAAAGTACAGATTCAGAGGACCGTTGGCGTAGCTGGCACCGATAGCATAGTAACGATCACTGCGGGATTCGTTTTCAGCGTCGTTGGTACCCATGCCGTACTGAGCAAAGACCTTGAAGCCGGCAAAGTCAGGCGTTTCGTAGGCAATCATGTTGTCCCACATGCCGCCGCCGATGGCCCAGGAACCAGCCTGAGCGGAGTAGTCCCAGGACGTGCCGAACGCGGACAACACGCCATACTTAGCCCAGGAGCTCGTGCCGCCATTGATGGAGCCCATGCGACCCATTGCAACCTTACCGAAACCGCCCTGCAGGAAGAGCGAAGATTCACGGCGGAAGAAGTGATCTTCATCAGCAAGAGAACCGTCGTCAGAGTTGAATTGGTTCTCAAGGATGAAGCCAACCGTCAGACCATTGCCGAGATCTTCCGTTCCCTTGAAGCCGAAGCGGGAGCCGGACTGGTTGCCGGACTGCATTCCAAAGGAGTCAGTAGCGTCGTAACCAGCGGCAGCAGAGTCAGCATCAAAGTGCGTATAACGCAGACCCGTGTCCACGATACCGTAGAGCTGAACGTCAGCAGCCAGAGCGGAGCCAGCGAAAGCACCGAGAACTGCAACAGCAGCCAAAGTCTTTTTCATGATTTTTATCTCCTGGTCTTGTTAAGACCTGCAAGTAAAAAATTTTTTGCAAAAACCGCCGGGCTGGAACATGAGCTATGGACTCTTGCAAAGACATAGCTCAGCCCGGCGAAGTCCCTTCGGACGGAGTCGATCTTGTTACCGAGGACTTTTGACTAACAAGAAAACAGTGAAAAAAAGTGCTTGGGTGGGGGTATAAACCCTAGGAAAAATTACAACAGATGGACTTGCCAAATGCGTTTGGATGAGATTTTCCAAAGAAAAATTGAATGCAAAAAATGTGCTTCAGGAGGATCTGACTGTAAGGCGACAAGGCCTTAAATGGCCTTTGTTTCTCTTAGATTCGAATGCGTCAAGCGTGTGTGGTTTGTTAGACTTTCCGAACACAACAAAACACAACAGGAGATCGGTTATGCAGAGCATCCTTCCATGGATCGGCATTGTGATTCTGTTTTTGACCGGCTGGGCCGTTGTCAAGAAATATCAGGTCAACATGGTGCTGCTGTTGGGCGGTTTGGCGCTCAACATCCTTGCGGTCGCAGGGGGCTTGACATCGTTTTTGCCCAAAAACGCAGCGGCAACGGGCTTTGTCGGCTTTGACTTTATGGAATTGCTGCGAGCGATTTCGCGCACACAGATTGCCGGCGTGGGTTTCATTATTCTTGTCTCGGGCGGTTTTGCCGAATACATGAAGGCGATCGGCGCCTCGGATCGTTTCGTGACGGTCTGCGCCAAGCCGCTTTCTCTCATTAAGAATCCCTACCTGATTTTGGCGGCAGTCTTTATCTTCGGACACTGCTTGGGACTCATCATTACGTCGGCAGCGGGCCTGGCCATGCTGATGGTCGTGACGGTTTATCCCTTGATCATCCGCGTAGGCTGCTCGAGCCTTGCCGCGGCAGCTGTGGTTGCAAGTGTGCTGGCAATCGGTTATGCGCCGGCCTCCGGTGTGGCGGTGATGGCAGCTGAACTGGTGCACCTTGATCCCATCCAGTATTTGGTCCAGTACCAATTGCCGATGGCCGTGCCTACGATTCTGGCAATGGCTGTTGCTCACGTGGTGGTTCAGTGGTGGTTTGACAAGCACGACAATATCAAGGGTGAAACGGCCGACCTGCAGGAACTTGAAGAAAAGCGCAAGGTGCTGGAAAACGTTCCGGCGATATACGCCGTGCTGCCGATTATTCCGATCGTGCTTTTGCTGATCTTCAACAAAATGGTGTACCAGAGCATCACGCTCAATGTGGCTACGGCCATGTTCATCGCTTGGGTGCTTTCCTTCTTTGTGGATCTGATCGTGAGACGCGACGCCAAGAAGTCGTTTGATCTGAGCTTTGCGATGTTCAAGGGCATGGGCAGCATTCTTACGAGCACGGTGGGTCTCATCTTTGTGGCGGCGTTCTTTGCTACGGGCCTTCAGAACATCGGCATCGTCAACATGCTTATTGAAGGCGCCAAGCACATTGGTTTGGGCGAAACTGGCACCGGTGTGTTCTTGTCTGCCGTTATCGGTGTGGTGACGGTGTTGACAGGCTCTGGAGTAGCGGCTTTCACGAGCCTTGCGCACATCATTCCGGATGTGGCCGCGCACCTTAACAGCGACGGCATTTCGATCATGCTGATGATGCACACCGCAAGCGAAATGCTGCGCGCGATTTCGCCCGTGGCAGGCGTCGTCATCATCGTGGCCGGTTTTGCCAAGGTCAATCCGCTGACGATGGTCAAGCGCACGGCCATTCCGTGTTTGGTCGGCTACGTTACGATGTTGATTACAGTGACGGTGATGTTCTAACTTGCTTGGGTCGATCGTACGGTCGGCCCAATCTTTCAGAAAGAGATGTAGAAAGATGGCTATCGAATTAACCGGGAAGGTCGAAGGAAGCGTTCGTAAGCACAACGAAGCGACATTAAAGGCAGTTTGGGACAACGCGCTTTTGGTGTTGCCTCAGGAGCAGGATCCCGAACACGTGATTGAAACGACGCCAGCGCCAGCCGGTAACGAGTGCTTCAGCGACCGTTATCCGACTTTGATTTTTGCGCACGGTAGCTCCGGTATCACGCTAGCGATTCGCGAATTCGCCCGCTTCATTGCGCAGGAAACCGGCTGGGCTGTTGTGGCGCCCGATTCGATGCAGACGAAAGACCGCATCACCTATACCTCTCCCGTAGCCAGAAGCGACTACGAAGCGGTGCACGCAATGCGCAGCGAAGAACTTCTTTATTGCGCCAACAAGCTTTTTGCCGAGCCTTGGTTTGCCGGTACATACGCCGTGGCCGGCACCAGCGAAGGGGGAGTGGCGGCTGCGCGATTTGACTCCCAAAATCTGCAGATTCGAGAAAAGGCCAAGTTGATTTTCTCCTGGTCGTGCGAGTCCAACTATCACGTAGAAGTGCCGCGGTCTGTGCTACCTGACGACCTTCCTGTTCTCAACGTTATGAGCTTGGCCGACAAATATTTCAGTTCCGCCAATTCGTACCTCGACAACGATGCGGCGTTCGGCTATGCACGCGAGGCACTTAAAAACAATCCCAACGCTTCGATTCTGCTGTTGCCGCAGGCGCCGCATACGCTTTTGAACCTTCCGCAGGTTCGCGCTGCGGCGGCTGAGATCCTGCAGCGCGTTGCGCCATAGGCCATTGTCGGCATCTCAAAAGTTTCCTACAATGCAGGCCTTTCGAGGGTGCAAAAGGCGCCCTCGAATCCCGTGTGTGCATCCGAGATTGGAGTTCGTCCATGTTTGCTTTGTTTCCGGCTCAGTTGTCCGAAGTTGACGCTTGTTACGATCTGATTGATCAGGGACGTGAGTTTCAGCGCAAACAAGGCTTCGTTCAGTGGACGTCCGACTATCCTCAGCGCGAACATGTTGCCTTCGACATTGAAGCTGGCAGAGGCTATGCGCTCAAGGACGAATCCGGTCATGTCGCAGGTTACATTTGCATCGACTTCGGCGGTGAACCTGCTTACGATTCAATCAAGGGACAATGGCGCTCCAAGGAGCCGAGCGGCGTTTTGCACCGTATGGCTATCAGTCCCAACTATCGCGGACAGGGGCTGGGCGGCGTACTTTTGCGTGAATGTGAACGGATCTGTAAAGAAAAGGGCGTAACCTACTTGCGCGCCGACACGAGTCCGGACAACACACGTATGCAGCATGTCTTTGAAAAGGTAGGTTATGTTCGCTGCGGTTTCGTGGAACTTCGCGGCTCGGACAAAATCGCCTACGACAAACTTTTCGGTTGACATCGTCGGCGGCAACCGTTTCGGATCAGGAAAACACCCATGGCAAACCTCCGTGCCGCAACCGTTCTTTTCGCACTCTGTTCACTTTTGGTCGGCGGCAAAACGCTTGCGGCCGACAAACCGCAGCAAACCGGAGTGTCCTCGGAGCGCCTTGACATTCCCTTCGATTATCAACGAGGCGGTATTGCCTCGAGCCAGTTCGCGATTTGGGTGGAAGATGCGATCGGCAGGCCTGTTCGCACGATTTTCGTGACGCGTTTTACCGCAACGCGCGGGGTTTCCGAGCGGCCGGACGCTGTACCGACTTGGGTGGCGCGTTTCAATCCTTCCCAAATGACCTCCGCTCAGATTGATGCGGTAAGTGGTGCAACGCCGTCAAACGGCTCTCTGCATTACACCTGGGACGGAAAGGACAACCAAGGCAAGCCTGTTCCCGCTGGTACTTACACAGTTTTCCTCGAAGGTACGCTTTACTGGAGCACTCGTGTGCTGTACTCGGCAAAGGTCCAGTGGGGCAACGGCAATGCCGGTCAGGCGCCTGTGACAGTGCACAAAACCGGCACGTCGGATCGCAACCAGAATATGATTGCCAACGTCAGGTTCTCGCACACGACGACCAAGCCGTAACTTGCGTTACTACAAACAAAATCGGCCGGCAAGCCGCATTTTGGCGTTTGCCGACCGATCACGGGTCTTGAGAATTGCGAGTTGTGAGGCGATTACTTCACGAGACCGTATTTCCACTGAGACGTGCCGTAAGCGTTGTAAACGTTCTTGTAGCCCGTTTCAATCAAGATCTTGGAAGCGTTTTCAGCGCGGACGCCCGACTTGCACTGCACCAAAACCTTGTCGTTGAGATTGGGAACGGCCTTCAGTTTCATGCCGGGCTTCAAAACCGACATCGGCACGTTGACGGCGCCCTTGACATGACCTTCTGCGAATTCATCGGGTTCGCGAACGTCAATCAGAACCACGCCTTCTTCCATCATCTTCTTGGCCACATCCGGCGTTACCTTGTGGTAGGACGGGTGTACGTAAGTAAGCGGCTTGGCGGGCTGCGGATCCACCGGTTCCTGGGCGCAGGCAATGCCCATCGAAAGGACCGCGGTCATCATGGCGGTGAGGCCGATACGCATCAGATTCATTTTGTCTATCTCCAGATTGATTGTCTCTATGCAAACGCTTGCATAGCGAGCTGTAGGGATTTTCTGATTGTCCGAAAGGAGAGTCAATACGTCTTTTGCTCAATTTGCTTCAAGCAAGTAACAAAGCAATTGATGAGAAATAGCGCCGTTCGGGGGTTCCGACCCGATTGTTGCGGATAACTGACAAACGCCGGAATTGGTCTGAAAGGACGATCTGAGAGGACACTCGGTATGGAATTGAGTGAGAAATCTTAGGTCGATGGTGGGAGACCGGTTTCGACTATTGACGTATTGAACCGGTATTCAAGCTCGTTTTACGATAGGCCTCAAGCGGCAGAGCCTTGTTTAGCACCAGGTGAACAAAACGCTTTCCGCACGATTGATTTAGAAAGGAAATTTGAAATGGCCAAGTACATCAAAGAACGATATGGGTTGCTGATTGACGGGCAATGGGTAGATGCGCAAAACGGTGAAACCTTTGTGACGACGAATCCGGCCAGCGGTGAACAGCTTGCTGTTTGTGCCAATGCTTCGCCCGCAGACGTGGATCGTGCCGTACAGGCAGCTCGCAAGGCATTTCCGGCATGGGCGGCAAAGTCGCCGGCCGAACGTGCAGCGCTTTTGCTGAAGATCGCTGACAAGATTGACGAGCGTGCGCAGGAGCTCGCCGCCGTCGAAACGCAGGACAACGGCAAGCCGATTCGTGAAACGACGCTTGTTGATGTTCCGTTGTCGTCCGATCATTTCCGCTATTTTGCGGGCTGCCTGCGTGCCGACGAGGGAGAGGCCGTCATGATCGACGAAAACTCTCTTTCCATGGTATTGCGTGAACCGATTGGCGTTGTTGGCCAGATCATTCCTTGGAACTTTCCGCTGCTAATGGGGGCATGGAAAATTGCGCCGGCACTTGCCGCCGGCAACACGGTGGTGATCAAGTCTTCGTCTACGACGCCGCTTTCACTTCTCGTACTGGGTGAAATTCTCAATGAAGTGCTCCCGGCCGGTGTCGTTAACATCATCACCGGCCGCGGCGCTTCGACTGGTCAGGCGATGCTTGATCACCCGGGCTTTGACAAGCTTGCGTTTACGGGTTCCACCGAAGTGGGCTACGACGTTGCCAAGGCTGCGGCTAACCGTCTGATTCCGGCGACGCTCGAATTGGGCGGCAAGTCGGCCAACATCTACTTCGATGACTGCCAAATCGACAAGGCGATCGAAGGTGCTCAGATCGGTATTCTCTTTAACCAAGGTCAGGTCTGCTGCGCCGGTTCCCGCATTTTTGTGCAGGAAGGCATCTATGACGAATTCGTCGCTAAGCTTGTCGAAGCCTTTAAGGCCGTCAAAGTAGGCGATCCGATGGATATGCAGACCCAGATGGGTTCTCAGATCAACAAGCGTCAGCTCGAAAAGATTCTCGGCTGGGTTGAAACGGCCAAGAAGGAAGGCGCGACGGTTCTGGTGGGCGGCGAAGCTGCCAAGGTGCCCGGTTTTGAAGACGGTGCCTTCATGCAGCCGACGCTTCTGGGCAATGTCACCAACGACATGGCGGTGGCTCAGAACGAAATCTTCGGGCCGGTTGCCGTGGTGATCAAGTTCCGTACGGAAGAAGAGGTTGTCGCCATGGCCAACGACTCCGAGTACGGTCTTGGCGGCGCCGTGTGGACCCGCGACATTAACCGTGCCCTGCGCGTGGCACGAGGCGTTCGTACCGGTCGTATGTGGGTCAACACCTACAACGAACTGCCGGCACATACGCCGTTTGGCGGCTACAAGAAGTCCGGCATCGGACGCGAAACCCACAAGATGATGCTTGAGCACTACAGCCAGCACAAGAACATCTACATTTCGCTTTCTGAAAGCAAGCGTGGCTTCTTCTAAACTGCGTACATCAAAGCTTTTTGTAAGCTAAGGAAAAACGAACGCCCGGACTCGAAAGAGAATTCCGGGCGTTATACCAATCAGCGCATCATTATTTCCGACGGCCGTCGAGTTTCTTTTCTCCCAGCCATTTTTTGAACACTTTGGCGACCTCCTGATTGTTCTTCTCGGCAAACGGGAAGTGCGAATTGCCGTGAATGCCGATATCGGGTAGACGGATCACTTTCGCATCGCCGCCGTGACGGTTGACCGCAGCTGCAAAGAGGTCAGCCATTTCAGATGCTGCCCGCCAGTAGTCGTTGTGCGGATGCGTGGTTGGCGCCTTCGGGATGTAGTCGCCGTAGAAAATCACGATGGGAAAGCGCGTGAGTTTCAAGAAAGCTTCCATCGACACTTCTTCGGCTTTCATGTCCCCGAAAAAGCCTGCGTTTTTGATTGGAGCTGGGACTTCGCCTTTGGGAAACGGAAAGCCGCTTCCTGGTTCGTAGGCGACAATGCCTTTGACATGAACACTTTGCATGCCGACAAGCCAGCCGATACCGCAGCCTTGAGAGTGCGTCAAAAAAACGGCATCTCCCGTTTTCTCAAAAACGGAAGTCAGGGCTTGTGCATTGACTCTGGCGTCGTAAGGCGCCGTGTTGGGCGTCATCTGTCGGAAAAACTGATCCAAGGATTTCGCATCCTGCGGGAAGGCCGATCCAGTATTGAACTTCGGCCACAATCCCATGCGAAACTGTCCGAAAAAGAAGCCTTCGTCGGGAGCAGCGGGGATTTGACCGGCTACCGTACTTCTGCCGGCAATGCCGCGGCGCGGCTGATCCACCAGATAGATCGGGTAGCCGTCGGCGAGAAAAATGTTTTTGAAGCCGTCTCGTCCGTCGGGTGTTGTGTCCCAAGTTTTGGAGGATTGACTGGCACCGTGCAAAAAGACGAGCGGCAACGCTCGAGCCTGTGCCGGCACTTGGTAGCTTACGATGGCATGGTCACCGTGCAGCGTCTGCGCTTCAGCCTTCGGATGGTACGGATCGTATGCTGACTTGGCCTCAATTACCGTACCGCCGGCGGCAAAACTGCCTTGATCAACGATGGTGACGGGTGGCATGGACCAGGCAGAACCAAGACAACAAGCCAAGGAAAGTGAGCAGGCTAAACGAAGGCCGAGACGCATGGCGGTTCTCCGGTCACTTGGCAAGAACGCCGTTGGCAATCCGCCAATTGCGCACCTCCTTACTGTTGGTGCGAACGCTGCCTTCGACCGTTAAATGGGTGCCGAGGCGTGCGCCGGTCGGCTTGAGGATCTTTTCAAAGTCCTCGCGCGTGTGCATCAATCCGCCGCCACCGTGCGAATTGCAGGTAAGAACAAGCTTGCCCGAGAAGTTCTGCGCTTTGGCCCAGGTTTGAAGCGGCATGGCCGTGTGGTGCCACCAGGAGGGTGTGGCTAGAACCACAACGTCGTATTTTGAAAGATCAATGTCAATGTCAATGGGTTGAACTTCTCGGATGATGTTCTTTTCGAGCTCTTCCTTGACGACCTCCGTTGTGGGCTTGTAGGCCTCCGGATAGGGCTTGACGGTCTTGACCTCGAAGATGTCAGCTCCCGTCATGGCTTGCACGGCTTTGGCAACGCTTTCGGTGTTGCCGCTCTTGGAGAAATAGACGACTGCCAAACGCGGTTTGGCTGATGAAGTGTTTGTTGTGGCAGCAACGGATTGAGCCATGGCGGATCCTCCGAAAATCAATGCTCCTAGCATTTGACAGAATGTGCGCTTTTGCATGTCCGTTCCTTTGACAAAGTTGTCGGAAGAAAAAGACCGTTGTGACGGAACCGACGGGAAGCGCTTCGGTTCGACCGCAGCCTTATGACAGAGTGAGAGGTGAAGTTCTAATTGCTAGTTTTTTGCGACACAACGGCTTATAAGTGGATTTTTAAAGCGTACGACCGAAGAAGGCCTTGAGCTTGTCGACCGCCTGATTTACGTACTCGGGAACGTAATATGTTTGGATGTGTGTTGCTCCCGGAATCTTGAAGAGTTCCTTATCTTTGGTGCCGGTGGCTTTGGCAAATACTTCCTCGGTCATGTAGAGAGAATCGGCTTTTTCGCCTGCCATCATCAGAAGCGGAACATTGATCAGTTCGACCTGGTCTCGTGCGTCCCAGGTCATAAGGTCCATCAGGCTTGAAGCTGTGTACGTAAAGGTCGAATTGGGATGGCGGTGCGTACGACCGTAATAGAGCATGCCTTCGCGGTAGAGGTCGGTTGAAATCTTCGCGATGGACTCGTCCGTGAGAGCATCGAAGTCAACCGTACCGGCGAACGATATCTCTCCGGTCGTGATTTCTTTGGCGCAAGCGTCGGAGGCTATTTTCTGACGTTCGGCAATCGTATCGAGCCCTGTGTTCATGTACCCGTTGCGACGCACTTCGCCGGAGTTGAACATGGACAGTGTTGCGACGGCCTTGAATCGCTTGTCCGATTTGGCGGCGTTGATCGTGTAGCCGCCACCGCCGCAAATACCCAGAGCGCCCAGGCGAGCGGCGTCAACTCCAGGGTAGGTGGAGATGAAGTCGGCCATGCCGTGGATGTCTTCCGTGCGGTACTGAGGCTTGTCAGTGTGACGTGGCTGACCTTCGCTGGCACCCTGGTAGGCGGCGTCGGCTGTGATCGTCACGTAGCCGAGCTCGGCCAGGCGTTGCGCTTAAAGGCCTGCAACCTGTTCCTTCACGTCGCCGTTGGGATGTGCGACGACGACAGCGGGATAGTTCTTCTTGGCATTGAAGTTTGCGGGCGTATACACGTTGGCGGCAATCTTGAGGCCGTTGAGCTTATAAGAGACCGGATGGATGTTGACGTGACCGGCTTTGTTTGCCGTGATGGCGCCCTGATACACCAAATCGAAAGGGTTCTTGTCCGCAGCGGCTGCCGGCATGGAAGAGCAGATGCAGGCGGCTGCAGCGGCGGCGACGACGGATGTGGTTTTCGTCACTTTTTGTCCTTCAAAAGTTATGAGATTACTTTGTGTGGCGTGTTTCAAGCACGGTCTTTAAAGTGTCCTGTGCGAGTTTTCCTTCACGCTCGCCGACGTTTTTTTTTGAGTTCTTCGGCAAATCGGGAAAGTTCTTCTGGAGTAAGGCCTACATTCATGCAGACATTTAAATGCGAGCTAAGTTGTGCCGGAGCGGGCAGGGCGGCCAGAGCCGAAACGGTGGCGAGTTCCCGCTCGCGCCGGTTGAGGACGTCATTTGCAAAGATGGCGCCGAAGAGGTGATCCTTGAGGTACGTGTCGATGTTGGGCGAGAAGGTATACACGGGCCCCGCAACGGGGCGCCCCACCAATTCGGTTTGTGTTTTCGTGCCGATTTGGTGCAGATCGATGCCCTGGGGCAAACGAGTGGGCTCACGGCCGAGCGTATCTTTCACGCTAGCGGCTTTGCGTTCGTCCAGAAGCTTCACGTAGACGCCGAGTGCCGTGAGACTGCGCGGAAATCCGGTATAGGCATACATCTGTTCGAGCACGGCTTTGATTTCGTTGACGGTGAGACCATTGTCGAGCCCCTTGGCAAGTGCCTTTTTGAGTTGTTCCTGATTGCCGTTGGCGGTAAAGGCCGCAATCGGAACGATGCTAGCTTCGCGGTCGGTAAGTTCGGCAGAGGCGGAAGGAGAAAAGCTTGTTGCCAACAGTGTTGCGGCAGCGACAGCCAGGCTGAGCGGCTTGCGCGGTTTCATAATTATGCTTCCCATTTGTGAAGAGATCTTCCCGATGAAACAGGGTTTGTTTCTTGGTGGAAAGCATAGAAAACGAGGTCTATTCAAAAAGGCGCGTTTGTGCACACTTTTTGCCAATTTCTGCCTTTGACGAAATTTTTGATGCCTTCTCAGAGTGAGGCTCCAAAGCACTCGCCACGTTGTTTTGATTGAGCAGAAAAGAGATGTCAAAACAACATAAAAGTTTAAACATGAGCTTTAAAATGGCTTGATGTCCAAAAAGACCTGATTGGTTATCTTGTCGCCACAGTTGTGCCGGATCAGCAAAAAGGCATACGGAAAGAGGCTATTTGCTACGTGTTTTTGGTCATAAAAGATTGTAAGTGAATCTTTATTTCTGCATGCTCTTCGGTTTTGCCAGAGCGGAATGTCGGCGGTGTTTTTCCCAATCCGTGAGGTACTGCTTGGCGAGTTCAGGGGAATTTAGCCGCAGCAGATTCTCGGCGTTGGACTCCTCCGCGTCAGCTTTGAAATTAAAGTTTCCGGTCAGCACGGTGGTTCCGTCAATGATTATGACTTTGTTGTGATACAGGAAATGCTTCGAATCCGTAAAGACAGGCACGTTTTGTTCAACAAGCCATTTTTTAAGACTGGTCTTGTATTTGCTTTTTTTCTCGTCAAGGATGATCGATACTTCAACGCCGCGGTCTTTGGCGTCGACAAGCGCTTGGGCGATTATTTTGTCCTAAAGTTTGTATGCGCCGACGTGAATTTCTTTTTTAGCACCGGCAATGGATTCAAGAATCGCATCGCGGGCACCGCCTTGAGGAGAAAACCAAACTTTAGTCTGTGTGGAGATGCTAGCTGAAGCGGCATAAGCCGAATTGGTTATAAGAAAAGCCGAAAGTAGGAACACAATTTTTTGCATGTTCTACATTCCTTCAAAAAAAAGGCCCGCTGTCCAAAGGAGTGGATAGCGGGCCTAGCTTTACAGCTGTTTTGAGATTAACCGAAGAAGATCTGGTTAAAGATCAAAGTCGTGATCAAACCGAGCGTCATCGGAATCCAGGTACGGCGTACGATGGCCATGGGCGAGACACCTGCGGCACCGGCCACAGCAATGATCACACCGGCCACAGGACTCATGGCGCGGATCATGCCGCTTGCAAACTGCATCGGGGTGACCAGGGCTTCAACGGAACCGCCGAAACCGGCCGCCACGTCCGGAGCCAGTGAGGCGAATGAGGAGTAGGCACCGACACCGGAACCGGTGAGGAACGTCACCAACGATACAATGGCCGTCAGAATCACCGTCATCACGCCCATACCGGCACCCACGCCGTTGGCCGAATTGATGATGACGTCGATGAGGCCAGAAGTCTTAAGACCGGTCGCAAAGAACTCGGCGCAGATGATCAGGGCCACAATGCCCGTGAACATCTTGCCCATGGCCTGGAACATGGCCATGCCGTCTTTGAAGATCTTCTTGACATCGCGCAGGCGGATCAATTCGACGATCACCACAAACACCCACACCATGAAGAGAGCAGCCACCGTATCGAGCTTGACCGAGGTAACGACAAGCTTGGAGAAGATAATCAGCAGGGCGATCGGAAGAACCGGGAAGAAGGCGTACCACTTCGGAACGACGGGGACATCAACTTTTTTAACCTCGACAACTTCAGCGACTTGATCGTCATTCTTTTTGTCGTAATAACGTTGCACAAAGTAGTGTGCAATCGCCGCAACGATTAAGGTCGGAACAGCCAGCGGAAGCTGGTATTGAACGAGATAGATGATCGGATCAAGACCGCCCACTTTGGCAGCCAGGCTTGCGGTACCTGCCGTCGGTGCGAAGGTCATGCCGGCCGAGGTGCCGATGACGGCAGCAGCGGCTGCGGCTGAAACGCCCACAGCCTTGAGAATCGGGAACAATGCCACCAAAAGGAGCATTGCCAGACCAGCGGCCGACGGGATCACGGTTACGAGCAGTTGCCCGACGATGTAGCCGAATGCCAGTACAAGATACGGTGCCTTGAGTGCCGACAGAGGTTTGACTGCCACGTCAACGAGCGCTTTGGCCGCACCGATACGGTCCATGTAGGCAGCAAAGCCGCCGGCGGTCATGATAAGAAAGCCGATGCCCGAACTCTGCTTGGTGGCAATTGACTTCAAGGTCGCAAAGATGTCAAAAAGCCAGAAACCCGACGGTTTGACTCCCTTGGGCAGGAAGCCCGTGCCGGCCAAGGCCACGCAAATGAGGATAGCCAAGCCGGCAAACAACAGCACCATATGCGTCTGAACGCGCTTGATGAGCGCCCAGCCTGCGATCACCGTCACGATCACGGCAATCAGTGGCAATACCGAAGACATAGTGTGATCTCCTTAAGGTTTGGAATCAAAGAAATTTCGAAAATGCAGCTTCGAGTTCACCGATCGCTTTTTCGACCTTGGAACGCAAAGCGCCGGTCTTGGCTTGTTCTGCTTTCAGCGTTTCAGTGAACCCGGAAATCATCGCGTCAACCTCAGCGGGAGCGGCGCTGCCCTTGGTTTTACGGTTGGCAATGATCTTGCGCGGGTCAAGCGCATCGAGGAATTCCTCTTTGCTCATGGGGAGCACCTCGGGACCTTCCGGGAACTCTTCGCGAATTTCTTCAACGTAGATGCGCTGCATCTGTTCATACGGGAAGTCCTGCGGCAAAACATTGTTGGCGCGTGCCCAGGAAACCATGCGGCTGGCGACGTGATGGCCGATGCGGAAAGGCAGTCCGTGGTCGTGCATTAAACGATCGGCGATTTCCTGAGAAGCCGTCCAGTCGCTGTTCAATTCCTCAAGCGCACGCGCCGGATTGATGCGAAGGGCGTTCAAAACCTTTAGGAAGCGCTCGAGCATGGAGATGGCGGCCTTTGTCATGCGGCCGTTCTTGGCCACGCTCTTGCCGTCGACCATGCCGGGCACGAGGTTGTGCACGCGGGTAAAGACCGCGGTCATTTCAGAAACGACATCACTTGCGTCGCCGCGGCAGTTGTTCATGAGTCCCGGATTGCGCTTTTGCGGCATGGCAGAAGACACGTACGTGTTTTCTCCGCCCTCCTGCAGAATGATCCAGGGACGGCTCTGGGCGTACTGCACCATGATGTCGTTGATCATGGAACCGACGTGCACACCGACGGAAGCCGCAACGGATGACACTTCGAGCGCAAAGTCAACGGGTGTTTCGCACGTGCAGTCAAAGGCGTTGAGGCGCGGACGGTCAAATCCGAGAAGTTCGGCCATCGTGTCGCGGTTCAGAGGCCAACCTGTGCCGTTTAACACGGTTGCTCCCATCGGGCACTCGTTGTAGCGCACAAGGCACTGATTGAGCCGTTCTCGATCGCGCAGGAAAGCCGCGGCAAATCCCAGCAGATAGTGTGCGTAACTGTTGGGCTGGGCAGCAACACCGTTGGTGTAGTTGGGCACGACCGTGTCGCGGTGTTCTTCGGCCAGAGCTAGAATCTTTCCAATCACAGCATCAAGCGCTTCGCACAACGCTATCGTTTGTTCGCGCAAGATGGCCACGCGCATCGTGGAGAGAATGTCCTGACTCGAGCGCCCGGCGTGCAGAATCGTCACCTCGGGACCCGTGGCTGCAATCACCATCGGTTCATAAGCGATGTACTTCTTGACGCGTTTGGAAGTGTCCGCTTCGGCTTGCTGCTCCACCGTCACGATGCCACGCGCAGCAAGTTTTGCTGTGGTTTCGTCAAGCAGTTTTTCTTCGCTGTTTGACACCACGCTTGCTTTGTTGATCTGAGAAATCCAGTAAAACTCGTCGTGAATCACTTTGTTTGGCTCCAAAAGAAAGCTCTTTTTGAGGAATCGACATTAGTATCGGCCGCTGAATGAAACTCTACAAATGCATTCAAGCAAACTAACTTTGCGTATTGCGCAAAACATGCCGCAATGCGACCGCATAAAATAAAAGAAAACGGGAGGTAGAGGTGACAAAACTGGATGATTTGACGGCATGGCGCTACCTGATTGCGTTTTCCAAAACGGGAACTTTCCTGGCTGCCGCAAACCTGCTTGAGGTTGACGTTTCCAATATCTCTCGGGGCATTGCTTCTCTGGAAAGGTCGCTGGGGTGTGACCTCATCAGGCGCAACTCCCGACCGATGGAGCTCTCCGAAACAGGGAAGATGGTGGTCAGACGCATGACGCAGATTTTGCGGGCGCACGACTCACTCATGCAGAAAATCATTGACGACAACAGCGCTCTCACGGGCAATATTCGGCTGTCGTCGGCCCCCGGCTTTGCGGCGCGTCGCTTAACGCCGCTTCTGCAGCGGTTTCATGACATCCACCCGGACATCACCGTTGAAATATTGGGAGGTCTGAAGCCCGCCGATGTCCAAAAAGGACTTTGTGATGTGGCAACCATTACGGGGGAGCCGACATTGCCCGGCCTTTGCTATATGAGCCGCGGACGCAACGTTTATTTGCCCGTGGCAAGCCCTGGTTACATTCAAAAGCACGGTATGCCGATTGACCCCGTGAGTCTTCGTCAGCATACGGGGCTTGTCTACAACGGCCCTGTACGAGAGGAGACAAAAGTTTTGTATCGCGGGGATCGTTCCGTCCCCATTACTTACGCTTCTTGCATCCGTTCTACTGACATTTTGGCAATCCGCAATGCGCTTCTTGAAGGGATGGGCGTAGCAGTGGATATGCCGTTGGTGCAGATCTACGAGGATCTTTTGGCCGGACGTTTGGTTGCCATTTTGCCCGGCTGGTTTCACCCTCCCGTGGAGTGTTTCATCGTAGCAAGCCATGAAGCCTGGCACATGAAGCGCGTGCGAATTTTCTTAGAGTGGTACGCCAAGGAAATGCAGCGACTGTTTGATTCCTACGAGGCTCAGGTCTCTGACGTCGTCGGTTTGCCTAAAGACAGTCGGAAGTACGATCGAAACATGCTTTATCGCACCTGAGTGTCGTTTTTTTGACTTGTTTGTCAATCAAGAAGAAGATTTATTTTGCGTAAAGCACAAAATAAGCTTGCGTAACTGCCATTGCCCCCCCCCTTGCTTTTTTCTAAGCTCGAAACGCTCCAATCAAAACCTAAGGAGAATCAAATGTTTAGAGCAAAGAAAATTGCCCTTGCTGTGGCGATGGCAGCCGCCACGATGAGCATGGCACAGGCGACTGAAGTAGAAGTCTTCGGTCGTTTCGACACCGGTATGCTGTACACGGCCAACGCCGGTGATTCCAAAGACAGCTTCCAGATGACGTCTGGTCATTCCACCGGTAGCCGTTGGGGTATCAAGGCAACTGAGAAACTCAATGCCGACTGGACACTCAGGGCTCACTTGGAATCTGGCATTGAATCAGATACTGGTGAATTATCCAGCTCTGGCCGTGTTTTTGGTCGCCAGATGACAATTTCTCTTAAGAACCCTTCTTTCGGTGAAATCGCATTCGGCCGTTCCGGTAAGCCCTTGTCCGGTTCCGATCAGTTTACGCGCATTCGTCCGTTCACTCCGTTTGGTGTAACGTATGGCGATGCCGGTTTGCTCTTCTATGGTAAGGGCGGTCGTATTGACAATGCTGTGTTCTATCAGTCACCGAAGTTTGCAGGCTTTACCGTTCTAGCCGCGGCATCTACTCAGACCTCCAACCAGGAAGAAGCGGAGTGGACCGATAACACCCGCTTCTGGGGCGGCTCCATTGATTGGAAGGGCGAAAACATTGGCTTCATGATCGGTTCTGAGCAGATTGTGAAAAACGCCGAAGACAAAGCCGATGGAGATGAAAACCCGACAACGCTGTACCTTGGGGCATACTATGACTTTGGTGTTGCCAAACTCATGGCAGGCTATCAGCGTGGCTGGAATCTCGACCGAATCGGCTGCTTGCAGAGCGTTAAGTTCAATGGCTCAAGTGCCCAGGTCCAGAATTTTGATGCCAATTTTTATATGCTTGGCGCACATATCCGCGCTGGTAAAGGCACCATACGTCTGAGTGCTATTTACATGGATGGCGAAAATAGCAAGGATCTGCGTAAGTCCGAAGGAATTGGACGTGACGCTAGCTATTGGTCGCTTGGTGCCGGTTATACCTATCCGTTCAGTAAGCGCACCAGCATCTATGGTGTGGTGGCACATCTCCACGGTGAAGACGGTATTGCAAAGAGCAACAAGGCCACCAACGGTGACGGCGATTTGACCCGCTATCAAGTTGCAGTCGGTCTGGTTCACAAGTTCTAATCAACGGCTCCATTGTGCCTGTCGCCGGTCTGATATATCTGCCGTCATAATCGGAGGCAGGCACGCCGCCCACTTTTTTCGAGGATTTGCAAATGCGTTTTTCTTTTAAATCGACCGCTTGCCTTTTGGCCGGATGCCTGACGATGGGCTCCGCGATGGCTTTGGATAACTCTGTTAAGCCCGAAGTCACCACGCCGCTCGCATCCTCGCCGAAAGTGGCTCTTTTGATCGGTAACTCGTACTCCTTTTACAACTGCGGTGTTCACACTTACCTGCGCGGGATGATGCGGGCGGGTACTCCGAAGGAAAACATGAAGACGCGTCTTCTGACAATCAGCTCCGGCGCTTTGTCTTTCCACGATGTGGCTTATTACCTCAAGCCGCACGAACAGGATCCGTACGCAATTGTTGAAAACGGCAAGTTGAAGAAGCCCATGTTCGATGTGGTGCTTTTGCAGGGCCATTCGGCTGCAGCCACGTCCAAGAAACGTCTTCCATATTTCGAGAAGTATGCGGTTGCTCACGCTGACACGATTCGCAACGCCGGCAGCACGCCGCTTCTTGTCATGACGTGGACCAAGCAGGACAAGCCCAACGATATTCGCAAACTTGCCGACAATACGATCGAAATAGCCAACAAGGCCAAGATGATGGTTGTTCCTGTGGGTCTGGCATTTGCCGAAGTGCGCAAGGCTAAGCCCGATCTCGTGATGTACATGCCAGATAAGAGTCATCCGTCGGCCGCCGGCAGCTATCTCTATGGTGCCGTGCTCTATTCCACGTTGTTCCACCGTACTCCTGCCGACATCAACTATCTGGGCGAATGCGAAAAGCCGCTGGCCCCCGAAACGGCCAAATTCCTGCGCGAGATCGCCTGGAAGACGGTGACCGAGTTCTACGGCTGGAAGTGACCTTTTCAACGAAACAAAGCTGAAGTCTTTTTTGTTCCTCAAACGCATGCTGCTTGATTCCGGGCGCATGCGTTTTTTTAGAATACCAACATTGAGCAGGTTGTTTTTGCTGTCATTGAAATCGCAAACGACAGAATAAAAGACGAACTGGAGATGACCATGGATTGGTTAATGCAACTTCTGACGGATGCCGATTCGGTCGGTCATATTTTGCTGGTGTATTCCATGGTGATTGCACTCGGTATGGCGTTGGGGCGCATCAAGGTCTTTGGTATTTCGCTTGGCGTCACATTCGTTCTCTTCGTTGCTCTGGGCGTGAGTTACGCCGGCGTCACCGTCAACGGTACCGTTCTTAACTTCCTGCGGGATTTCGGGCTCATCCTTTTTGTCTTTTTCATTGGCCTGCAGGTCGGACCGTCGTTTTTCTCCTCCTTTAAGAGCGGGGGAGTGCAGCTCAATCTTCTGACACTCCTTGCGGTGGGTTTGAGTCTGGTGGTGACCATAGCGCTCTTTTTCCTCATGCAAGGGACGGTGACGCTACCTCAAATGCTCGGTGTTCATTTCGGTGCCGTGACGAACACTCCGGGCCTCGGGGCAACACAAGAAGCGCTAGATATGCTGGGCTACAAAGGCGAAAACATTGCCATCGCCTATGCCTGCGCTTATCCACTGGGCGTGGTGGGCATCATTGCCACGGCGGTGATCTTAAGAAAGATGTTTCGCATCAATCTCAAGGAAGAAGATCGGCATTGGGACGAAGAGGCGAGCGCCAACAGTGATGCTCCGATTTTCTTTCACGTCGCCGTGACCAACGCCGGCATCAACGGTCAGGCGATGCGCACCATCCGAGACTTCATCGGTCGGCCCTTCATCTGCTCGCGCGTTTTGCACGATGGCGTGATCACGAGCCCCAGTCCGGACACTCAGTTTTTTGTGGGCGACAAGCTGAGGATCGTTGCCGGAGCTGAGTCCAAGGCGGCCATTGTTGCCTTCTTTGGTCAGGAAGAAAAGGATATTGATCTTGCCACGGCGCATTCGCCTCTGATTGCCCGCAATATTCTGATCTCAAAGGATCAGGTCAACGGAATGCGCTTGGGCGAGCTGCATCTGAGTCGCTACGACGGTGTCAACATCACGCGTGTTTTTCGTGCCGGTATGACGTTGTTTCCATACCAGAATCTGCATCTGCAGATGGGCGACCAGGTTTACTGCGTCGGTCCGCAACGATCCATTGAGCGTCTGGCCGATCGTTTGGGCAATCAGGTGCAAAAGCTGGATCACCCCAACATCATTTCAATCTTTTTGGGCATTGTGCTGGGTATCCTGTTAGGCTTTTTGCCGATTGCGATTCCCGGTATGCCCGTGCCGCTCCGACTCGGTCTTGCGGGCGGGCCGCTGATCGTGGCTATCCTGCTTGGCTATTGGGGACCGCACTTCAAGCTGATTACTTACACAACTCACTCGGCCAATCTGATGTTGCGCGAAATGGGGATTGCGCTTTTTTTAGCGAGTGTGGGTTTGAGCGCAGGCGATCGGTTTGTCAGCGCATTCCTTGAGGGCAACGGTGTGCTTTACGTGGCGTTGGGGCTGATTATTACGGTTGTTCCGCTCATCATCACGGGAATCGTGGCGCGCCTCAAATTCTCAATGAACTACCACCTGATCGTCGGGCTTCTTGCCGGTGCGACGACCGATCCTCCGACACTCGCGTATGCCAATACGATTTCTGAGAAGGACTCTTCGGCGATTGCTTACTCAACCGTCTATCCGTTGGCGATGTTTTTGAGAATTCTCTCGGGTCAGGTTGTGCTTCTGGCTCTGTGGAGCTTTGTTGCTTAACCGAACAAAATTCGTGTTCAGACAAGCGGTTTTCTCAGTGTGGGAGAGCCGCTTGTTTCGTCAGTGAGTTTCAAAGCGTTCCGGCCTTGCGGAAGGCTTTTGGTGACATACCGAAGTGCTTCTTGACGTACCGTGTGAAGTACGACGCCGATGAAAACGACAGTTCGTCGGCAATCTGCGCAATCGATAAACGCTTGTCGGAAAGAAGGCGCGCAACTTCCTGCAAAGTGAAGAGATCAACAAAGTAACCCGCACTGCGTCCGCTTGCGCGTCGGCAGATTTCAGAAAGGTAGTGCGGCGTCACACACAGTTTTTCGGCGTACCACTCAAGATTGCGGTGCCGGCGAAAACTGCCGTTGGCTAACTCTTCGGTAAAGCGGCGCAGCAATTCCGCGGCGCGCGACGGAAAGTCTTCGGGTAGACAGTTTCGTGCGTGGATGTCGTAGAGATCAAGGATGTGCGCGGCCAACAGATGGCCCACCATTTCGTCGTGAAAGTAGTGCTTCGTGTCACGAGTTCGCTCAAAAAGCCGCTCAATATCGGATCGGCAACGCTCGAAGTCATGCTGAGAAAGGCGCATCACCGGGTTCTGCAGTAAGGACAGGTGACCGATGATGCCGTAGTTGGAGCGAATTGCCAGTCGATTGCCGATGGAGGGAGACAGCGAAAAAAGGAGCGCCTTGAAGTCGCCGGAAGCTGCAAAGTCCTGCGCAAGTGCCGCGTTGGGAAGAATGATGTAGTCGCCGGGTGCGGCGTTGTAGCGCGTTGTTTGGTGCAAGAAACTCAGACTTCCTTGCGTGAGCACGATGTGCATGATGCGAGATGAACCGATGTCGCGAACCATCATCGATAAGTCGTCATAGAGGCGTAAGGCGGCATCGAAGTCGGTTGTATTGGATTCAGTGTCGTTTCGCATGGCTCAACTGAAAAACCACGAAAAGTGAAATTATTTCCCTGATTTGGCTCTTCCGATATCGACTGAAAATTCCTAGGATTTCATGCGTGATAAAAGCGACGTAAGTCGCGTGAAAGACTGAAAGAGAAAGGAATTTTTCAAGATGAGAGAAGTGCGTTTGAATAACGGCGTCATGATGCCGTCTGTTGGATTTGGAGTCTATCAGATCGCAAGAAGTGAAACGAAGCAAGCGGTTCTTCAAGCACTCAAAGTCGGTTACCGCATGATTGACACGGCAGCCAGCTACTTCAACGAGCGCGAAGTGGGCGAGGCGATCCGCGAAAGTGGTCTGCCGCGTGAATCCGTTTTCGTGACAAGCAAATTGTGGGTGCAAGACTACGAATACGACGACGCATTGCGAGCTTTTGATCGTTCTCTGTCGGAACTCGGGCTTGACTACATCGACCTGTATCTGCTGCACAAACCTTATGGCAACTATTACGCGGCCTGGCGCGCGCTCGAACGCCTGCACAGGGAAGGGCGCATTCGCGCGATCGGTGTGACGAGTTTTTCGAACGAACGTCTGCAGGATTTGTTCCTGCACAACGAAATCAAACCCGCCGTCAATCAGATTGAAACGCATCCTTTCCAACAGCAGCAGGATGCCAATGCCTTTTTGAAGGCAGAAGGCATCGTTCACGAGGCCTGGTCGCCTTTTGCAGAGGGACAGAAGGGCGTTTTTGTCAACCCGGTGCTCAAAGACATTGCGGCGGCTCACGGCAAAAGCGTCGCCGCTGTCATTCTTCGCTGGCTCAATCAGCGCGGCGTGGTCGTGATTCCCAAGAGTGTGCGCATTGACCGAATTCGAGAAAACTTCAACATTTTCGATTTCAGATTGACTGACGCGGAAATGGCGGCTATTGCCGCTTTGGACGAAAAGAAGAGTCCCATTTACGACGACATGGATCTCGCAACCGTCCGTGCGATCGGCACCTACAAGATTCATGATTGAAGAGGAAGCAACACCATGAAAACGATTTCGCTCAATAACGGCGTCGAGATGCCGTTGCAAGGTTTCGGGGTTTTTCAAATTGCACCTCAGGATTGCGAAACGGCCGTGCGCAACGCGCTTGACGTCGGCTACCGTATGATCGATACGGCGCAGGCCTATTACAACGAAGCTGGTGTTGGTCGTGCTTGGAAGGCAAGCGACATGGCCCGCGAAGAGCTCATTCTTGTGACCAAGGTGTGGATTTCCAATGCCGGCGACGAGCGCGCGGCCAAGAGCATCGATGAATCGCTTCGAAAGCTTCAGACCGACTACATTGATCTGTTGTTGATTCATCAGCCTTTCGGAGATTACTACGGCACCTATCGGGCCATGCAAAAGGCTCTGGCTGCCGGCAAAGTGCGCGCCATCGGTTTGAGCAACTTCTACGATGCCCGCTTTGTCGATTTGGCCGAAAACATGGACGTTAAACCTGCCGTGGTGCAGTTGGAAGCCAACGTGTTTACGCAGCAAAAGCGTATGCGCGAACTGATGGCTTCCTATGGAACGCGTCTGATGGCATGGGCACCGTTGGCCGAAGGCCAGCACGGCATCTTTACGAATTCGACGCTCACGCAAATCGGCGCCAAATACGGTAAGACGGCGGCAAACCGCTTTTTGCCGATCTCAACGATCCGGCTTTGGCGAAGTTCCTCCTGGAGTACGACGCCAAGTTCAACCCGGAAGAGACTTTCTGATACCGCTAAATGCTCGGGGCCATGCAACAAATTGAGAAGAGTTGGGCAACAAAAAATGCTCGGCAGCTACTATCACTAATAGCAAATTGGTGAATAATCGCGAGTGGTTTTTGTTGTTTATGTCGGTAAATGAGGTGCTTGTCATGTTGTCTCGTCGAGAATGTCTGAAAGCTGCTTTCTGTGCGACGTGTTTGGTATCTGCCGGGAGCGTACTGGCAGCATTGCCTGAATCGGGTTGGAGTGCAGAAGCTTTTTCCGCAGCAAATCCAAGTCTTGAGGCGGTCAAGAGGCACGCATTTTTGCAAGGGGGTTTTCAAGGTACGTTGGCAAAAGAAAAATTTGCGGCGTACCTTTGCCAGAATATTGGCTATCTCGACAATTACGCAAGGTGCCTTGATTATCTGGCTGTTCGCTTATCTCGTAGCCGCGGTTTTGAAAAGGAAGTTCAAGCGCTCAAGCAATGGGCCCAGGAAACGAGAGACATGCGCGTTTGGACAATTGATTACGCGGGCAGCTTGATCGGTCAGAAAATTGATCCCCTAAAGATTGTTCCGTTACCGGAGCTTTTGGCGTATCAAGATTTTGAGACGCGTTGCGTACGGGATGCTGAACCGGCGATCGCCATGGCGGCTCTGTTGCCATGCTTCTGGGTATGGAACGAGTTCGGGAAGGCATTGCGTCCCACAGCCAAGCTTCAGGATAATCCGTTCCGAGATTGGGTTGAGGGTATGGGGTCGCAGACGTCCGATGTTTCTGCACGAAAGGCAGTGTCAATTGCGGATAAACTGGCCCAAAATGGCTCAGACGCTTTGCGTGCTCGCATGACAGACGTCTTTGCAGCCGGTTGCTGGCTCGAATGGCAACTTTTTGACGCCGTCATGCGGTGACCGGACAATCCGAGATTACTGATCCGTTTTGGACAAGTCCACGGCTTGTCCCAAAGACGGGCGCTTTGAGAGTTTCCCTTTGGCGTGCAGCACGCCATACCACACGATACACAGCGCAACAACAACGGCGTTGAGGCCGTAGATGCCGTCGTAACCAACAAAAGGTGCGGCATGGCCGGCCAAATACGGCGCAAGACCCAGTCCCAAATCGAAGAAAATGTAGAAGGTGCTGGTGGCTTGCGCGTAACGCTCGCGTGTCACCATGCTGATGGCAGAAACTTGAGCGACCGATTGGAAATTTCCGAAGCCGAGCCCGGCCAGAGCTCCGGCCAACAAAACGGACCAGCTTTCATGGACTCCCCACAGAAGCGCCAAACTGGCCGTCAGCAGAATAAGGGAAGGGTAGAGGATGATCGGTGCTCCGTGAGCATCGTAGATTTTTCCGGAAAACGGGCGAGAAAGAAGTATCGCGATGGCGTAGACCAGGAAGAACGAAGAGGCGGCCGCAACGACATCAAAGACTCGCGCATAGGCTGCCATAAACGCCTGAATGTTGCCCCAGGCCAAACACACGACACAGACAAAAAGACTGAACGGAATGAGCTTGGGTTCGATAAAGTCGGCAAGCGTGAGTTTGTGATGGTCAAGCTTGCGTTGGGCTGTAACCTTGACGAACGGAACGAGCAGCAAATTGACGCACGCCATGGCGGTACCGATTGCAAAGATCCCTTCGTAGCCGAGTGAGTCAACAAGAGCGATGCCGATGAACGGACCGAAGCACAGTGCCAAAGCCGTGCTCATGGAGAAATACGCAATCCCGCGGCCATGAAACTGGGAAGGAACAACAACCGCCACGATCGTGCCGGTGACTGTGCCTACGATGCCGACGGCTACGCCGGAGACGAAACGCACCAGGAAAATCAATGCAAGCGTGTCGGCAAAAAAGTAGGCTGCGTTTGTCAATAGGTACAGCACGACACCGCAGAAAAGCACACGCCGATAGCCTGCCGAGTGGACAATGCTGCCCGTGAAAAATCGTCCGACAAGACAGCCGATCACAATGATGCCTGTTGCGAGTCCCGCGACAGCGGTAGAGGCATGAAACACTTCCGACAAAAACTGTGTGCTGACTACGAAAATGGCGTAGTAGCCCGCCAAACCGAGCATGTTGATGAGCGAGATGGCGACAAAAGTTTTTGTGAAAATTGCTTTGATGGCAGAAGATGGCATGGCGGGAAGAGCAGATGATTCTGTTGCGCGAGGTCCTATTGCACTGATGGTCGGCCAGGTGAGTGGTAATCAACACTCACGCGGGGCGCAACTCTACTCTTGTTGCAAGACGCATAACAAATCCGTGGGAGTTGTAACGCACGCGAGGGTATGGCTAGTTGACTAAAAATCTACCCAATCTCCCATAACGGGTTTCATAGCAACGTTAAACTTGGAAAAAGAAGAGACGAGCTCGTTCAAAGACAGTGGAGGCCATCATGACGCTGTACTCCATCGGGATCGTTGCTAAACATTACGGTGTGTCGCCCAGCACTATTCGCCGTTGGGTTGAGAAAGGCCTTCTTGCCGTAGCCTGCCGCACGTTTGGCGGTCACCGTCGATTCGATCTGTAATTGAATCCGATGGCAAGCGGTGTCGAGCGCAAGCATCTTGGTTATGCCCGCGTCTCTTCCCACGATCAAAAAGAAGATCTGCTTCGTTAGGCAAAACGTCTCAAGCAGGCCGGTTGCTCGGAAGTCATCACCGACATCGACTCCGGTCTTAACTGCAACAAGCCCGGTCTCAGGGCACTTCTCAACCGCATCTTGAAAGATCACGTTCACACGCTCTCTGTCGTTTACGAGGATCGGCTGCTACGTTTCGGAACTGCCTTGATTCGGCTAATGTGCCGCAAAACCGGGACGGATATGCGAGTTCTGAAGGAAGCATCTCCCAAACCCTTTGAAGAAGAATTGGCCAAGGACGTGGTGACGCTGATGACTGTTTTCTGTGCCCGTCTATACGGGAAACGCAGTCACAAGAACAAAACACAAAGTCTTTGAGCTATGATCGGCATTCCTTCTCAGCAGTACCGGAAGAAGCCGACCATGCAGCAGACCGAACTGGCCGATCTACATTTTGTTGACGCAAAGCGAATCAAGGAGCTTGGCAACGCCGCCGAGCTTCCCGCTTACCGCACCATGGTCCGCTGTCTGGACGAAACCTCGGTCGAAAAGAACCGAGAGCAGCTCGAAGCGCTTCTGAGAGCCTTCGGCAAAGAACGCCAGCACTTCATTGATCTTCTTTTCACACGCGATCACCGAGCCTTTTGCATCGGCAACCGCTGGCGCAAGCTCAGAGACACCTTGGTGATGGAGAAGTACCGTTCTTCCTACGGTCTGCAAGCTCGTCATTGGAAGATGGCGCTTCAAACCGCAGCGGCCACCGTTTCCAACTACTGGCGTCTTGTGCAAGCCAACGCTTTGAGCCGAATTCGCAGAAAGGATTGGTTTGCCCGTCTCAATAAGCTCGAGCAGCGCTACGTGTATTTTCTTCTCGGCTCCCTTTCCAAAGACTTCTTCACGATGCTTGACGGCAAATGTCCCTCAGTCGTGACGGACACTGAGAAGGAGTCCATCGCCAGCCGCAAGGGATTGTGCAAAGCGATGGTGCGCACGATTCACGACGAGCAAGGCAAAAGACCGAAACACGGCAGGGACGCGAGTGTTTGGTTTGACTGCTCTTGCTACAAAGCTGTCGTTGTCGGAGAGCAGGTGCGACTGGATTTGATGTCGCTTACGCCCGGAGTACGTTTGACGCTCTACGCCAAAGGAAGCGTACCGGTCTCGAGCACGCTCAAGCTCGTCAAACACCCAGACGGTAGCATGGCGTTGCACGTTCAGAAATCCATGAGCAAGGCGGATATCCGTTCGATTGATTCACCGAAAGCTTCCCGTGGAAAGCTTTATTGCCGTGCGCTTGATCTTGGTTTTACGGAAGTGGCAACGGACGATGCGGGAAATCGTTTCGGTACATGTTTGGGTGAAAAGCTCACGGGCTATGCCCAATATCTCGATGCCAAGCTCAAGGAGAGAAATAAGCTTATGGCTCGGGCACAGAAAGCGGGTAAGGCCAAGCGACGCCGCATGCTGCGCTGCAATCTGGGTTCAAAGAAGTTCACAAAGGAATTGCAGCGCATCCGAACGGAAATCCAAAACACCGTCAACAAGGCGCTAAACGATATCCTCAAGCAAAGCCCGGCGCAGGTCTATGCCTTGGAAGATCTGTCGCATCGCTTTACGTTTGAGGGCAAATACAGCCGCAAGGTGCGCAACCTGCTGAGCAAATGGGTCAGAGGAACGATCAAAGACAGGTTTCTCTTTAAGGCGGCCAAGGCGGGAGCGCAGGTGGTGTTTGTGCCTGCGGCCTACTCCTCGCAGCATTGCCCGCAGTGCGGCTACACGGCAAGAGATAATCGACAGGGTGATCGGTTTGAATGCAAGCACTGCGGCCATAAGGCGCAGGCCGATCAAAACGGAGCGCAGAATCTGCTTCTCAGGGTCAACGATCCGGAGTACAGGCGGTACATGACCAAGGAAGCCGTCAAAAAGCTGGAACGGGGCCGATACGAAGCGTGGTGCAAATCAAGGCAGGAAGAGCCGATCAAGGAAGCCTCGAACAAAAAGAGGCTCAAGAAAGCGGCGTAAAACCAAAGAAACCGACAGAGAACGAGCAACAAGCTTACCCAAAGGAGAACGAAGAGAAATTTAAAAACCGCATAGGCACCCACAGGGAGCCCGGAGGAGAGGAAGAAGACAGGGGCGGCAAGGCCGGCAACGGTCGGGCCGCGAAAAGCCCGAAGGGTCGAGTCGACAGACCTCACCGAGGACGAAAGTGGAGTGCTGAAAGAAAAAGGCGCCGTTGGAATCGAAAGAACCGTTGGGCGCCTGACTGACCTCAGGGAGAAATCCATGAGTGCTCAGAGCGAATAAATGTCAAAAGGCGTGCGGTAGATTTGGCGCTTTTTGACAAACGGCTAGCTTCCAATCCACGAAACCGCTGCGGGCGAGCTTGAAGATTGACGCGGCCTTGCCCATGCAGCTTGAGAGTTTGTTGGTACCGATTGCCATATGCGGCGGGATGCCTGCCAGTAGATATGCAGGCACGGCAATCAGAGCGCCGCCGCCACCGACGGCGTCGACAAAGCCGCCAAGAAAGACCAGCGGACAAACAACCAACAAAGTATTGAAATCCATTTCGATACAGAACGAAACGTGTAACGAAATCAGTCTAACACCGGGGTAATCTGCAGGCTAGCGCTGTGATAGGCTTGCCCGAGAGGATATTTCTGCCAGATGTCTGTTTTGCCATGCCGCGCTTTTCGCTTTGTCACCGCTATCTCAACGCCTTTCTCGTCTGTGCCCACGAAAAGAGCTTTTCCAAGGCCGCCAGGCTCCTCTACGTCTCGCCTACAGCTCTGATCAAGCAGATCGAACAATTGGAGGAAGGAATAGGGACAACTCTTTTCGAGCGAACGCCGCGGGGACTTGTGCTCACGCGTTCCGGATCTGTTTTGCAAAGCAAGGCACAGAATTTCGTGCAGCACGGCGATGCGTTGCTGGCAGACGTTCGTACCGCCGCGGATAGTCGTGATATCAACGTCGGCACTTCGGACGTATTTTCCGGGCGATACGTCGTCGAGCTGTGGTATCGGCTACAAAAACGACTCTCAACGACAGCATCTCGAATCCGGTTGATTTCCTATGCCAATGATCGTCGTCGTGCCGATCAAATCCTCACTGGATTGGGCAGTGAAATTGACGTCATTGCCGGCGTCTTTGACGATCGCTTTCTCTCGCACTACGACTGCAGCGGACTGGTTCTTGAGCGAGTGCCTATTGGATGCTGCGTGGCGGCAACGCACCCGCTGGCAGGAAAAACAAGCGTCACGGTCGACGAACTGTTGTCCTACGAGCTCTTTGTGCTGGAACGCGACCTTCTGGAAGACTTCGATGCGGCTCGCGATGCGCTTGAGGCCAAAACACCGGTGCCGCGTGAGGTCGAATTCAACTTCCTCGATCTGGAAGTCTTCAACCGTGCTCAGGCAAGCGACAGCGTGATTCTCAACCTCCCGTACTGGACGGAAGCCCATCCGCTTTTTCGGTGGATTCCGATCGAGTGGCCGCTCACGGCACGCTTCGGCTTGATCTATACCAAAACGCCCTCTGCGGGACTCAAGGACTTCATTGACGAGGCCACCAAGGAAACTCGAACTTGAGCATGAACCTTTGGTTGACGTTCGTAAAGAAAATTGTCCTTCTAAAATGAGAACTTTGCTTCTACCAGTGCCTTTAACCGTAAACCTTTTTCGCATTGGGAGAAGCTCATGTCACGCACCATGAAGGCCGCCGTCCTGACCGGCCCGAAACAGATCGAAGTCAAGGAAGTCCCCGTTGCCGAACTGCGTCCTGGAGACATCCGCATCAAGGTGTCGGCCACCGGCGTTTGCGGCTCCGATATACATATGTGGATGACCGGCAAAGGCTGGAAGCCGAACCACACGGGCGACTTCTGGATGGGACACGAATTCTGCGGCGTTGTCACCGATCCCGGCACAAGTGACTTCAAGGTGGGCGAGCGTGTCGTCTTCTGGGCCAACCTCTATTGTGGCGAATGCGACATGTGCAAGGCCGGGCTCGAACACCTGTGCCGCGATGTCAACGGCACCAACTACATCGGATTCGTCTGCAACGGCGCCTATGCCGAAGAGTTCGTGGGGCCGGCGCGACTTGCTTATCGATTGCCCGACAATGTCACGGACACCGCCGCCGCTCTGATTGATCCTCTGATGGTGGCGTACCAGGCCATCCACCAGGCAAAGATGCAACTAAACGACAAGGTTCTGGTCGTCGGCACCGGCATCATTGCTCAGATGATGGGGGAGCTGGCCAAAAAAGCCGGGGCTTCCTTTGTGGCGATGTCTAAGACGAACGATAGGAAGCTAGCCAAGGCCCGTGAAATCGGCGTCTTTGACGCTTATCTCGACGGCAAGAATCCAGACTGCCGCGAAATGTACAGTGCCGTTTCAAACGGAGGCTTTGACGTCGTCTTTGTAGCCGTGGGTTCATCGCCTGCCATGGCCGCGGCATTGGATGCTGTGAAACCCGGCGGCAAGGTCGTCACCGTCGGCAATACCATTGATCCGTCGATTGAGATCGACATCAACCGCCTGGTACTACGCGAAACGCACTTGATCGGCAGCGTCTCCTGCACGCGCAAGGAATTCTCCGAAACGATCGAACTTATTGCCAACGGTATGATCGATCCAGACCGTTACATCACCGACATCGTAGGCCTTGAAGGCCTGCAACATGCTTTTGAGCGCCTGACATCGAAGACCGATCCGGTCGTGAAGATCGTAATGAAGCCGACTCTTTGAAGAAATACAACAACGACCGAAAAGAAAACCGCGGTGGTCACGAAGCGCCGCGGCTTTCTGAAGTTTGTTGTCGCAGTCCTCTCAATAGCGGCCGCGTCCGTTCAGCATGCTCGGTACTGGCAAAAATGGATCGTTTTGATTTCCGGAACCACCAAGCTGTGGCACCTCGAAGAAAACCTGCGCTCGCTTGACTTCAAGCCGGAGAAATCCGAGTGGGAAGAACTTGAAAAAACAGTGGCGGCCATTCCAATCGTAGGATCTCGCTATAACACAGAACAATAAAAGCAAGTTCAGTGCCAATTTTGAAGAGCGTCGATAGGTGTTTCCAAATTAAATACCTCAACGCTCTTTTTTGCCTATCGGTTCTACATGGCATCCGTAACTGTACGAAACTCAAAGAAAGCAAAGTTAGGTAAAGCTCGAAGTTATTGTCGCAATGTGAGGTGATAATTGTTCTCAGCAAATACTTTCGGGGTTTCACCATGCACTATTTCTTCGAACTCTTGCTTCTTGCAGGTCTCGTTGCTCTGTTGATTCAGCTGCCCGCCAAATTTCTCGCAATTGCCCTGGCCATCGGCGCCGTTGTTTGGTTTTTGTTGCCGGGAGGCATGCCCGGCGGATTTCACTTCGGAATCGGCTGCGACTGGCTAACGCGTTTCGGCGATGGCGTGCACCACGGTTTCGGGCACTTCGGTTTTCCGTTCCACGGCTTTGGTGGTTTACTGACGGTTGCACTATTGATTGCGGTTGTCTGGCTCGCCTGGAAGGCATTCGGGCAAAATAAGAGTGCGGACAAGACGAACGAAAACGTCTGATGCAGTATTGACGCGGCGAGTCCAACTTGCCGCGTTTTTCGTCGAGGATCAAAAAGCTTTCGTTGGCAGTGATCGGTTGCGTCGTGTTGGCCGGATGTACGGCACCTCAAAAAACTACACCGCCCGTCATGGAGAAATCGGCACTGATGCCGATCGTGCAGACGGTTGTTCCCGAAGAACCGATCCTTAAGGCCAACGAAACGGTCACGGCATACACGCACTTTGACAAGGCGATTCGCATCGGCTCGGTCGACGCCCGGTTTTCGGACTTCTACGTGCTCTTCAGTCCCGACGGAAAGCTCGCTCACCTGTATTCAGACGCCGGAAAGAAGCATGAGACATTGCAGCGCCGGTCACTGCCCAAAGGCGGCTACGTTTGGAATGTGGAAGACGACGACACCAAGAATCTGCGTCACAAAGACGGTGTTTGGACCATTGAAAAGCGCATGAAACTCATTGCCTCGCAGTCCAAATCTGACGTGGAAGCTTCGCTCGGTCCGTGGGAAGAGGAATACTTCGAAGGCGTGCTGCCTGCGGCTTCCTGCCCCGGCATCCGCTATCAGCTCACGGTGCGCCACCGCTCTTATAGCGGCGACGGAGCGTATCACCTTGCGATGACCTATCTGGAAGCGGAAAAGGGCAAGGACGTGACGTTTGAGTCAATCGGCAAACGCCTCACCCAGCGCGGTACGACGGAAGATGAGGACGCCACGGTGTGGCAACTTGTGGGAGACGACGGAAAACCCGAAGCCAATTTCCTTTATGACCCGATGAATCAGACGCTCACGATGCTCACCAAAGGCTTCAAGCGCATCGAGTCGAAGCTCAATTACACAATCAAGCGCACGAATAAGAAACAATGAGCTTAATGTGCAACCGGTTCGCGGCGGTCAACCTTTTCTGGCGTTGATCGCCGCATTTTTACCGGCACGTCGCCCCATCACAAGGCAGTTGGTCATGCTCGCGCCGCCCTGTCGGTCGGTGCCGAAGATGCCGCCAGCGATTTCTCCTGCCACGAAGAGCCCCTGCATCGGTACCCCTTGCACCGACAAAACGCGCGCGTGCTCATCCGTGCGGATACCGTCAAGCGTCGTGTGAACGTAGATTGACTCCCTGCCGAAGTAAAAAGGCGGCTGCTCGATGCGCTGAGAAAAGATCGTCTTCCCGGTGGCCTCGTCGTACCCCTTATCCACGCTCTTGTTGTAGGTCTCGATCGTCTTTTTGAGAACCGGGAAGGGGACATGCATACGGCTAGCCATCTCTTCGATGGTGTCGGCTTTATAGACAATGCCGTTGATGAGCTTCAGCCCCAGCATGGCGCCCTTGTGCGATCGGGCGTCCGTGATCACCCTGCAGTTGCGGTCTTCAAGGTCAAGCATCTTGTCGGTGATGAGCTTCCAAGGAGGGGATTCGTTCACAAACCGTTCGCCTGCGGCATTTACATAGATGTCGCCGCCGTCGTAGTCCAGCAGTCGACCGCCCCAGAAGGGCAGAAGCTGCAGGCCGAAGCCGTCGGTCACCGCGGCGCCCACGGCCTGTGCGGCGTCCAGAATCTCAGACGTTGCACCGTCCCAGACAGTACCGTAAGGATTGGCTGTCGTGTGCACTTCGGCCGTCAGGCGCGGATCAATTCGTGCGCAGCGCTTACGGTCTGCCGTAAAGCCCCCGGAAGCGATCACCAGGCTTTTCGCAACATAGGTCTTCGATGTTGTTTTGCCGCCGGCAGATTCCTTCACGTTCACGATCCAGCCGCCCGAAGGGATTCTTTCAAAGCCCACCACCTGATTGTTGAGTCGGAATGCGGCACCGGCGTCTCTCACACATCGCGCCATGGCAAGCACGTAGCTACGGCCTGCGGAGTTGCCGGGCATCGCAAAGCATCGCGGATGTAACCCTGACTTCGCGGTAAAAACCAGACCGAAGAAGACGCCGGTGGATTCGAGCCACTTGAGAGCCGAATAGGAGTCCCGCGCCAACGCCGTCAGCACAGCCGTGTCGCCAGAGCCGCCGCCGACGGCAAGCGCATCGGCAATAAACTGCTCGACGCTGTCCTGCCAGCCGGATCTTTTCGGGTCATGCGGCACCACCGTGATGTGCCGCATCCAGGTGCTTGCATGAAACACGTGGCAAGGCATCGCGACAAGAACAATCGGGATGCAATGGAAAGAACCGCGCTGGCTCAGGACGCAAAAACGCCCCACAAGGACGAACCACATGGGGCGCGAAACCGGTAATCAAAGCCTGGGCGATTAAGGATTCATGGCACGGTGCAACGTGTCGAGCACAGCCAGACATTCGTCAGCAGGAATCTGCCCCGGTGCGCTCGCCTTGCCGCCGACACTGGCGACAGTCAGATCGGATCCGAAGCCTTCACCGGCCAGTCGGGTCATGGCACCCCATTTGCCCATACCGATCGTGAGCATCGGACGGTCGGAATAGTAGTGGCGCATCTTGGCTGTGGCTGTCATCACGGTGAGAGCGTCTTCCGGAGAGTTGGCCATCACGGCAATCTTGAGAATGTCGGCGCCGGCAGCCTGTTCGAGCTGCATGCGACGGATGAGTTCGGCTTCGTCGGGCGTGAACTTGAACTCGTGTTCGCTGATGATGACCTTGATGCCCTTGGCATGAGCGAGCTTCACGAGGCGCTTGATCATGGCGCGATCGCGAAAGAGCTCGATGTCGATCACGTCTGCTTTGCCGTCACGAATAATGGCTTCGTAGACTTCACCGTAGTACTTGTCTTCGGCGATGAAAGGACCGCCGTCGGTGCCGTTTCGAAGCGTCACGAGCACTGCCTTGCTGCCTACGGCTTCATAGGCCTTCTTGGTGACCTCGGCAAACTTGGCCGGCGACAATCGCCCGAGGTAGTCGATGCGGACTTCGACCATGTCAAGAGCCTTGATCGTGGAGAAGTTCTTAAGAGTCTTGAGCATATCGGCTTCGTTCTTGTCGGTCGTCGGAGCAAAGATCTTCGGACGACCTTCGCCGATCATGAGATTGCGAACCTTAACGGGTTTGACCTTGCCCTGAGTCCAGCCTTCGATGCGGTTCATCGTGTCAACCGGACGCTGTTTTGTGGAGAAGCGTTCAGTTGTGCTTGCCAAAGCGGGCAATGAAGCGGAAGCTGCGGCGGCAACCGTAGAGCTCAGAAGGAATTTGCGACGATTCATTTTTATTTCCTCTTTTTTTGTAATCGGGCGCTTGCCGGAAATTGCAGGCGTCCTTCCTGAGCCGAATTTTCGAAAGAACTAGTTCTTTCCGATACCCCCAAACGGGGGATGGGAATAAGAACAGAGGAAGAAGAAGGAAGCCGAACGGGCAGAGTGTGGAAACGGAACACAACAAAACGCGGCGAAGGTTGAATGAACACTCGCCGCAAGAATAAAGTGCAAACTTCAGAAATGGAACTTTCGATGAATAGGTGGCAGCACTTTCTTCTCAGAAAGCGACAGAATTGCGAGAGGGGCAAATAATTGTCCCTTAGAACGAAGGGTTTCTACAAAATCATTTCGATGTATAGCAAGTGCCATTACTGGATCCTGCTGATTTACTCTTGGAAGAAGTACCCACAGCGTTTGACGAATAAACAATATGGAGGTGTAAAAGTCTGATATCTTAGGATTAAGAGTTTTGGGTTTGTCTAGTGTCGCCACATTATCATCACTTGAATCCTCCTTTCCGCTCAGGTCAAAAATGACAGGAACCGTGCAGTTTAACCATCTCTTTGGAAAAATCTTCTCAGGATAATTAATGACGTAACAGCCTTGAATCGGAACCAAAGGCACAGCTTTTATTTTTCTTTTCGCTTTGACAATGTTTCCAGCATGTTGCATTTCGTTCAGCAAATCGTGAAAAGAAGATCTTGCATCAACGACCCAAAATAGATTCTTGTAAAAATCGTTACGTGATTGAAGCTCGCCTTCCGAGATTGAGGAATGTTGGAATTCGAGAACTAAATTAGTCGGAAGCTTTACGTCTGCAACATGCTTTTCGCCCGTTTTCTTATCGTGAAGAACAACCTCCTGCCACTCGTCGGGGAATTCTGACTTCCATTGCCGATGCCATGGCGTTTCTGGCTTCCACTGAACAACGCAATTGCAATTAGGAAAGTGCGCCCAGTGTTTGATCCGATATTTCCCGCAACGGGAATAAACCTCTTTCATGCAGGCTGGGCAAAGACCTTGTTGACCGGATTTGATCGCCTTAATTTTTTTCGCACGGGAATTGGCATTCAAGGGTAGAGCAAATAACATAGCATCTCCTCACCTATTAACCATAAACATCAAATGTCGAGATGCATATTATATTCATTGAGCGAATAATGCAAATCCCATCAAAGTAACTTATGTTATTCTACGCAAAAATGCTAAACAAATAAATCTTGCAAAAATAAACAAAATAAATAAGTTAAGTGAGTTAATTTTTTTAATGAAAATAACTTTTTTAAGAGAAATAACAAAAAATAGCAATCTGAGAAAGACAAGCGATTTGAACAAAAGAAGCATAGGAGGCATCAGGACGAATAACTGTCTTCTTACAACAAGATTACTTTCCTGAAGAACCCTCAAACATGCACCGACCCGACTGTATGCCCGTTCCAATGCTCCCTATGCCTGTCAAATCTGTGATTGAGGGGGAACACCTATGAAGCGCCCCCTAATCAATAGGCTGTCATCAAGCGTTCTTGACGAACTCAAGCCGTGCCAAGTGCCAGCCTTTTTTCGTCTCCTCAATGCCAAGCGCTTGATCCTGCCAGTCGTTGAAAAGCGACAAACCGATTTCGTCGGGATGAGAGTAGAAGACCTTCATCTTGTCCTGAAGCTTCTCGCAAAATCGAATTTCTTCAGGCGCAAGGAACGACTTAGAGAATGCAAGCAAAGGAGGACAAATCTGACCTTGGTCGTAGACAACACGTGCAACTTGGTAATCGTCTAAAAGACAGATCTGCTGGTGGTTAATCGGAACAATATTTGTTTCGCAAAGCGGTTCGGTTTCCTCAAGCGTTTCAACGTCAAAAAGAGCGTTGCCGCCGGTCCAACCTTGAGGCACAACATTGACAATGTTGTTACCCCAATACGTGGGAAAGCCCGGGACATCAATGAATTCCTGAGGCAGCAGTTCCTGTTTTCTCGCGTCCCACAACCTCCACTTGCGTTTTCCTTGCTGCACGAAGAAGAGATGCGGATAGACCGTGTTGTCGGTGCAATCCTTGGTACGGTCGACAATGGCTTTGATCAAGGTGAACTCAAACGGCACAAGCGTGCGTCCTTGGCTGTCGATGACTCCCCACCGCGCATCGTTGAGGTAGACCTTATTGGCCATAACATGCCAGTCCCAATCATCGGGGCGTTTGCCGACAGGATATTTCAGTTTGAGACGGCATTCGCCGCGGACAGCCGCAAATAAACCGCAACCCAAAGGCACCAGGAAAGGAAACTGTGAGGGAACGACAACCTTGCCTGTGCCGTCAATGAGGCCCCAGTTGCCCATCTCCTCGTATCCGTCTTCAACGCCGGTCGGAATAACTTCCTTGGAACTGAAAGGAGCAACCCCAGCGGTGAATTTGCGAATTGCAACACAATGGGGTTGAGGAACATGCTCTGTGCCGGCCGTATCGACAACAACGCAACGTCCATCAGGCTTCCGTGCCCAAGTAACACCGTGGTCAAACATTCGACCGGCCTCGATATAGTCGTTATCGCTGACGAGATTGAGTTTTTCATCGAAAAGATGGAAGAAACCGTCGTTCTTCGTCTTCAAAAAAATGCGTCCGTCGGAAAAGAAACGTTTTTCCGGCATGTCGAAACGCATAGAGGACGACGGCCCATTGAAACAGCTTTCTTCGAGATCTTCGAACCACAAAGAAGAGATTCGCTCACCGACCTGGTTGAGAATCGTCATGCGATGGTTGGTGTCGTCATAGGCGGCAGCCAGTCCTGCACCGATAGACTCAATGCGCCCGTGCGGCCAAACCCAGAGGCTTCGCACAACAAAGCCGCGAGGCCTGTTCGCGCCCTTATACCGATGAAGCACGGTCGTGCATTTTTGTGCCTTTGCACCGTCGTCAGCCGGCAGATAGGTTTTGACGGGAGGAGGGGAAGGCCAACCTTCGATAGTCGTTTGATTGGTGTCAGTCTGCTCGGTTTTGTTGTTCATGTTCACTCCTGAGGAAAGGCAAGGCTACGCCAACCATAGCCTCTTGCCCTCGTGTCCGATGAGTAAATCATTGCAGTAAACGCGTCAACCATTGACGCAACGTAGATTGCCTGGATCACTCTTCTGAATCGGCCGCAGCGCTACTGATGACGACGCTTTGAACAACCCGTGACATGGGCGATTTTGAGAAAAACAAGGCTTTGTGTTGTTTTTACCCTAGGGTCAACCTCCACCCGAAGCCACTTTCTTTCACTATTTTCTTGGTGCCTAAAAGACTCTGGTGACAAGATCGAGCCTGTCCGAACGGACTTCCGCCGGATTGAGTTTAAGTCTTTACAAGAGTCCTTTAGCTCATGTTCCGATCCGGCGATTTTTGCAAAAAACTATTTTTCCTTGCAGGTCTGAATAAGACTAGGAGATAAATCATGAAAAAGACTTTGGCTGCTGTTGCAGTTCTCGGTGCTTTCGCCGGCTCTCGCTGCTGACGTTCAGCTCTACGGTATCGTTGACACGGGGCTTCAGTATGTCCACGGCGACACTGATTCCATCAAACCCAACTGCGATTTTGATTCCTTCTCGATGGAATCCGGTATGGCTTCCGGCTCCCGCTTGGGCATCAAGGGTACGGAAGTCCTCGGCAACGGCCTGACGGTTGGCTTCATCCTCGAAAACGGCATCAAGTCTGATACGGGGGTTGACGACGACGTCATGTTCAACCGTGAATCGAGCCTCTTCGTTCAGGGCGGCTGCGGTAAGATCGCCTTCGGTCGCATTGGCTCCTTCAACGGTGGCGTGAGCTCCTGGGCCAAGTACGGTGAACTGTCCGTCTTCGGTACGTCCTGGGGTGACTACTCCGCTCAGGCCGGTACGTGGGCCATGGGCGCCGGCATGTGGGACAACATGATCGCATACGAAACCCCGAGCTTCGCCGGCTTCAAGGTGTTCGCTCAGTACGACATGGGTAATCAGGTCAGCGACAAGTACACAAACATTGCAGGTGTTGAAGTCGAAAAGAAGTGGGGTGAAGAAAACGAATCCTCGAGCGATCGTTACTACGCCATCGGTGCTTCCTATGACAACGGTCCTCTGAGCTTGTACTTCGCCGTTGACAGCATCAACTACAGCTCTCAATCTATCATTGCCAATAACACGGATGGTGATCTTCAGTTCGGTGATCAGGATGACAGCCTGACCGTGACCTTCGGCGGCAACTATGACTTCGAAGTGGTCAAGCTCTACGCCGGTGCTCAGTACTTTGACGAAATCAAGCGCAGCAAGATGAAGGGCGTCATTCAGGACGTTAGCAAATTCAATAGCGGCAACGGCTTTGCTGATCGCATGAAGGGCTGGAGTCTTGGTGTGTCCGCCGGTATTCCTGTTGCAGGCGGTACCGTCATGGTGGGCGCCGCCTACTTGGACGCCGAAGCGGCTGACAGCGAATCCTCCGAAAAAACTCGTAACGACGAACTGCCCCGTTGGATCGTTTCTGCCGGTTACGACTATCCGTTCTCCAAGCGAACCGACGTCTACGGTGTTGTGACCTACAACCAGGATAGCATCGACAATGTCGGCGCTCAGGACATTGATCCTTCCGTGTGGGGCGTGATGATCGGCCTGCGTCACCGCTTCTAATCTGATTTTCTCTTTATAAGAGATCTCGATTAGCTCAAACCTGCTTCGACTTCGGATGGGGCGGGTTTGCTGCTGTTCGGAGACAATCCAAAACTCACACAAAACACTATCTTGTCGATTAAGTGTTTTTACCTAATTTTTACTCTTCAAAAATTCAAACTCCGGCGTACACTCAAATAGGTTGAGACCCATAAGAATCGCTTAAGGCTTTTCCTAAAACCTGCAGCGTTTCTTGTCCGCCTCAGGCATATCGTTTCATTGCTCTGTTTCGAAAAGGAGAGGAGAAATATGAGTATGCGCAAGGTATGTGCAGCATGTTTGACGGCGTTATTTGCTGCCGGTACGGCAACGGCCCTGCAAGCAGCCGATGCGGCTAAGACAGCTCCTTCGACGTTCAAGCCCGGCACCTATACGGCTACCGTTAACGGCCATAACGCTCCGGTTACTGTCAAAGTGACAGTAAGTAAGAACCGCATCGAAAAGATCGACACGTCCAAGAACCTTGAAACAATCGGCGTAGGGCGGGTGGCTCTCAAGCTGATGACCGACAAGATTCTGAAGTATCAGTCTCTCGGCGTTGACGCCATTACGGGTGCTTCCATTTCCAGTTTGGCTCTGTTGAGCGGCGTTGAAAAGTGCCTTGAACAGGCCGGTGGCAATATCGATAAGTTGACCGAACAGGTTGAAAAGCATCCGGCCGGCACCAAGACCTACGATGCTGACGTCGTTGTAATCGGCGGCGGCGGTTCCGGTCTTGCAACAGCCATTGCCGCTTATCAGGCCGGCGCCAAGAAAGTCATTGTTGTTGAAAAGCTGGGCTATCTCGGCGGTTCCACGAACGTTTCCGAAGGTGCACTGAATGCTGTTGACCCGAAACGCCAAGGCAAACAAGGCATTGAAGACAGCTTCGAGAAGTTCTACGACCAGACGATGAAGGGCGGCCACAACAAGGGCAATCCGGAACTCGTAAAGTATTTGACTCAGAACTCCATGAAGTCGGTCGAATGGCTCGAGAGCATGGGCGTGAAGTTTAAGGATGAAATCGGCACGGCTACAGGCGCCCTTTGGCAGCGCAGCCATTATCCGGCCACTCCTTCCGGCAACACCTACATTCGCAGCTTTGAACAGGTCATCAAGGGTACGAACGGCGCCATCCAGGTGCTGACCGATACCCAGGCAACCGACCTGCTGCAGGATAAGGGCCGCATCACAGGCGTCACAGCCAAGCACTTCGGCCAGCAGGTTATTCTCAATGCCAAGGACGGCGTTGTGATTGCCACCGGCGGTTTCGGCGCCAACATCAAGTTCCGCCAGGAAGTCAATACGGGCGTTTGGAAGAGCGTCAAACTTGATAACTCGATTGGTTGCACGAACATTCAAAAGGCCGCTCAGGGCGAAGGCCTGCTCATCGCCAAGAAGCACGGCGCCGACTTGATCAATCTGGACGACATCCAGATTCACCCGTGCGGCACTCCGGGTACCGGCCTGATGGAAAACATCCGTACGTCCGGCCGCAACCGCATCTTCGTGAACCTTGAAGGCGATCGCTTCGTCAACGAAGGCGCTGCACGCGACGTTCTCGCTGGAGCCATCTTTGCTCAGCCCAAGAGCACGTACTACGTCGTTGTGAACAAGGTTCGCTATCCGAGCCGCGACTGGGTTGACGCCAACGGCGCCACGATCCGCGATATGGTTGCTCTCGGCTCAGTCGTCGAAGCCAATACGCTTGAGGAACTTGCCAAGAAGACCGGCATGAATCCCGACAAGCTCAAGGCAAGTGTTGACAACTACAACAAGATCGTCAAGGGCGAAATGAAGGATCCGTTGGGCTTTAAGGCCGACAACAAGGCTGATACAACCCTCACGGAAGGTCCGTGGTACGCCTGCAAGAAGGTGCCGACCGTTCACCACACGATGGGTGGCATCAAGATCAATGTCAACGCTCAGGTCATTGACGTCAACGGCAAGGTCATTCCGGGTCTGTACGCTGCCGGTGAAGTCACCGGCGGCATCCACGGTTCCAACCGTCTGGGCGGCAACGCCATTGCCGACATCATGACTTTTGGCCGCACGGCAGGTACCAACGTCGTCAAGATGAAGTAAGGCAAAATTCGGCATTCGCTGATTCTTCATAAAGCGAATTCCGTAGACCGGCAAAGATTCAAAAAGGAGAAATCCTTGAGAATCCGAGCCGGTTTCTTTTTTCCTGCAGTCGCTGGTCATACGGCAAATGATCTAGGGCATTTGCCTCAAGACAAGTGAAATAGCCGCTCCTAAAATCGTCGGAATAGGCTATATGCCGAGAAATAAACATCAAGCGAACACATAGAACGACAAAAGCTTGAAAAGATAACGGGAGATAAAAATATGAAAGCGCTTGCCGCCTTAAGTCAATTTGTCAATAAAACGTTTGCCCTGTGGGTGCTTGTCTTTGCGGCAATCGCCTATGCCGCGCCCGACCCATTTAAACCGCTGGCCGGTTGGATCTCTCCGCTTTTGGGTTTGGTGATGTTCGGCATGGGTCTGACCCTTTCGGTCAATGATTTCAAACTGGTGCTCTCAAAACCCATGGATGTGTTGATCGGCATCCTCGCCCAGTTCATCATCATGCCGACGCTTGCTTATCTGCTTTGCATCGTGCTGCAACTGCCGGCCGAAATCGCCGTGGGTGTGATCCTTGTAGGCTGCTGCCCGGGCGGAACCTCTTCCAACGTCATGACCTTCCTGGCGCGCGGCGATACGGCGCTGTCAGTTACCATCACCAGTTGTACGACACTTCTGGCTCCCCTCGTAACACCGGCGCTGATTTGGCTTTTTGCGCACCAGTGGATTGAAATTGACCCGTTGGGAATGTTCTGGTCGATCTGCCAGATCGTTTTGATTCCGATCGCCATCGGCGTGGCCATTCATACGATTCTCGGTCAGGAACGCGTGGCCGTTGCCGCAACCTGCCTGCCGCTCATTTCTGTGGTGTCGATTGTGCTGATCGTGATGGCCGTCGTTGCCGTCAGTCAGCCTAATATCGCCAAGAGCGGTCCGCTGGTGTTTGCCGTGGTTGTGCTCCACAACGGTCTGGGCTATGTGGTGGGGTATCTCGCCGCGAAGCTCTTTAAGATGAATCTGGCCAAGAGAAAGTGTTTGGCTATCGAAGTCGGCATGCAGAATTCGGGGCTTGGCGTAGCACTTGCCACCGTACACTTTGCCACGATGCCGTTGGCCGCTCTGCCTTCGGCCATCTTCAGTTTCTGGCACAACATTTCCGGCCCGATCGTCGCAACGATTTTCCACCGTTGGACAGAAGAGAACACGAAGTCGTAGTGCTCTGAGCACCACCGGAAGTTAAGAAAATGCCGGCGAGCTTTTTAGCTTTGCCGGCATTTTCTATTGTCAGTGCGATTGAGCGGTCGCCGCTTTGGGCGGAATCACACCGCCTCGGAATAACCCAAGGAGTGTACCGACGGCTGCCGCGAACCAGACGGTCAGGAGCAGAGCCATCAGACCGTAGGCAATCATGCCGAGAAGTTCAAGGTTCGCAAGGCTAGAAAGTCGAATGCTCAACACGGTCATCGCGCCGATCGGAAAGACGAACGCCCACCACGAAAGCGCAAAGGGCAATTTGCCTTGCACCGCGTTGCGAACGGTCATGGCCAAAGCCAAAAGAAGCCACCAAAGCGAGGCCCCCATAAAGCCCATCGCGACCAACAAGCCGTAGCTCATCGCGGCTTCGTTGCCTGCGGCGTGCAAAAGCGACAAAAGACTCAGCGGAATCACACCGAGAGGAGCCAGATGCACCCACAGCGTCGGAGTCATCTTGCCTTCGATGGCGGGCATCAGGAAATGGCGCGCCATAGTGATGGCCACCAGTGCGATGTACATGAAGAACCCTGCACCCATGCCGAGCATATTGACGCCGAAATATACCTCGCGCATCAGGCCTTGCGCCTGAGCCGCGAGTCCGGCACCGGCCACCGGAATCACCACGAGACCCACCGCCGGGATGAAATGCGCGGGCGTGACCATCTGAAGCTTCAGGCGATCAAGCGTAAAAAGCCGAAAGAGAATCAAGTAGCTTGCGGCAAAGGTGCCGATGGCGCCGGTCCACCACAGCAAAGCGACCCAATTGGGATCAATGCCGCGCATGCTCCATTGACCTGCCATAACCAATAACGCGATAGGGAAGGTCGCGTAGAAACTTCCCTCGACGGGGTGCGAGATCGTTTCAAAGACCGCGCGAGGGTAGATGAGAATGCGAAGCACGGCGGCGAAGACAAGCACCAACAGCATCGCAATCGCTGTGTAGTGAAGAGCGTCGGCAATCCACACCGCTGCGGTTCCCGCAAAAAGAAGCTGGGCGGCCAGGCTGGCCACCGACGTACCCATGACGGAGGCAAACCATCCCGGGGCCATTGTTTTGACAAAGTGCATCGTTAACTTTCCTCAGAATCGGTTGAAACGGTCAACAACTCGGGCGACGAAGCTTTCCAGTCCTGTACGCCGTCGGAGAGCACATAAAGCGTCTTACCGTGTTTGGCAAAGATTTCCTGAGCCTGCCGTGCCAGAAAGCAGTATGGACTGCGGCAGTAGGCGGCAGCGGGAGTTTCCGAGTCCAGTTTTGTAATGGTCTCGGAAAGACTTGCCAGTGGCATGCTCAGGGCGCCGGCCAGATGTCCGCTTTGGAACTCTTCGAATGGACGCACGTCGATGAGCTGAAGCCTTCCCTGCCGGGCAAGCGACAGACCTTCGGACAGCGAGAGTTCATCCTTGACGTTCGTTTGCGGGTCTCCAAGAAGCATCTCGGCCGTCGAGCGAAGCAGCACCGCCAGTTGCAAGACTTCCTGACAGCGCACGGCGTACCAGCGAAAGCGCCCTTTGCGTTCGACCGTCAACAAACCGGTCTCGACCAACACCTGCAGATGCTGACTCACGCTCTTGATGTCGGTCTGCAACAGAGAAGCAATGGTTTCGACGCTTCGTGGAGCCTGAGCAAGGATCTCGATAATTTCAAGACGCGTCTTCTGCCCTAAGGCTCGGCTGACACGACCCACTTGCGCATACAAAGTGTGCTTTTGGGCGAGATATTCGGACATAGAAAAACTCGATCGGCATGAAGTTGTTTTCCATCAATCTATAGAACGTTGGAATATTGAGCAATACACTTACAAAACAATGAGTTACTCAAATTTCTAAAAGAATCTTAAGAGTCACTTCAGATTGACTGATCGGCACCATACTCATTAATTTATGAGTACCACACATAGAAAATAACTATTGAATCGATGACCAGATAAAGAACAACGATGGGTACTCCTTCGGGATAGAGCGAAAAAGTTCGGCGGATTGGGGCATCAATGAAGAAAGGGGAGGACAACGGGAATCGTTTTTATCGGCAAAAGAAGTAGAGCAACTCCGCATAACGGACTAGGGAAGAGATTCGGGAGCCGTTCGACAGAGGGAGAGACAGAAAGGAAACGAACAATAACAATGGCTCAAACCTTGGCGAAAGGCTCTCACAAGAGAGCATTCGTCGGAGTCAAAAGCTTTTTGTTTTTTTCCACTAGGAGAGCCCCCATGAACGAGTTCCTCGGACTCTACCCGGCCTGGCTTGAGCCCGGCATCGGTGCGGGATGGGTGATCGGCTTCATCGCCACGATCCACGTGCTGTTTTCGCACGCTTCGGTCGGTGCCGCGCTTGTCTTTGCGTGGCTTGCACGACGTGCGGTGACGGCCAACCAGCCCCAGCATCTTGACTTTATCCGCAAATACGGCGCCTTCCTGCTGATCTTCAGCTACGTGCTCGGCTCCGTCACAGGCCCCGGCATCTGGTTTGCCGCCACAATCGCCAATCCCCGCGGCATTTCGGCGCTGATTCACAACTTCGTCTGGCTCTGGGCCACCGAATGGGTGTTCTTCCTCATTGAAGTCGCCGGCGTCTATCTGCTCGTGTACCTCGCAGGCCGCGTGCCCATCAAAACCTATCTGCGCTACTGCACGATCTTTGCCCTCTCGAGCGTCGGCACGCTTCTCATCATCGTGGGCATTCTCTCGTTCATGCTCTGGCCCGGTCAGGATTCGTGGTACCAAACGGGCGGGGTGCTCTCGGCCTTCTTCGGAGAATCGATGTTCGCGCAGCTCTCGGCTCGATTCTTCTTCATGCTCACCATCACCGGAGTCGTGGGCGGCTTTGCAGCAGCCAAGACCTCGGATCCTGCTGAAAAGAGCTACATCGCGCGCACGCTCTCTGGCCTGGGCGCTATGGGCGCCGTATTAGGTACTGCGAGCCTCTATTGGTTTGCCTCGACTTTGACGTCGGACGCCACCATCGTTTCGGCTACGCGCATGCCCGAAAGTTTTGCCACGATGATGTGGGCAGCCCTCGCGGTCACACTCGTGTACTTTGCGCTCACCGCCTGGCGACCGTCCGTCATGAATCTTCCGCTGACCGTCGCCGCCACGCTCGTCATCCTCGTGCTTGGGCTCGCACCAAGCGAAACGGCCCGCGAGATCGTTCGCAAGCCCTGGGTGGCCGGCCGCTTTGTCTATGCCAACCAGATCATCGGCCGCGATGTACCGGCACTGGAAGTAAAGAGCGAATTGCCGGTTCTCTCCAAAAACGGTTTCCTTGCCACGCACCCGTTTATGCCGGAGAACCTTCGCAAACCCTCGGGCAAGTGGGAGCGTCTGGAAGCCGGCCGCCTGATTTCGATTGCCGCCTGTTCAAGCTGCCATTCGCTCACCGACACCGGCATCCGACCGATCGCCAAGTACTTCCCGACTGACGCCGACGCTGCCGGCATTAAGGACTGGCTCTCGGCAGGGCTTTATCGCGGACACATCGTCTATATGCCGCCGCTGCCGTTACCCGAATTGGATCGCGACGTGATGAGCGAATTCCTCGCCGAAATCATCGCTGTTCAGAAAACAGATCCGCGACGGGCCGCGAATTACGCCGTCAAAGGCTTTCCGAAGGACCCCGTGGGAGGTAAGTGATCATGAATGAAAATCTGACAACTTCCGTTGCCGCCATGACCGCGGCTCTGGCCGACCCCGCGGGCGCGCCCTCGCATCCGACCATCTTTCTGGTGTTGGGCGTCGTGACCTTTGCGCTGCACATTGCCGCCGTGTCAATTCTGCTCGGCAGCACAGGGCTCGCGCTCTTTGCCCGCTACAAAGCGACCGACGACTGGCTGCGTCTTGGCTCGACCATGGCCTTTACAGCCAAGGCCGCCCCGGGCGCCGCGATTGTGCTGGGCGTCGCGCCGCTTCTTTTCGTGCAGGTGATCTTCGACCCGTTCTGGTACGCCTCGAGCATGCTCTCGGCCGTCTGGACGCTGGTGTTCCTGGGTCTGCTGATGATCGGTTATCTCGCGCTTTACCGCGTTCATTCGATCCTTCACAGGGAAGGAGGGGAAAATAACGGCCGCGGAGCCGCCCTGTGGCTTGCCGCCGCTTTGGTGCTTTTCCTTGCCTGCGGCACACTCATGCACGTTCTCTCCAACCAGGCGCTCTTTCCGACACATTGGCTGGAGTGGTATGCACCCGAAGGTCAGGTTGACACGTCCGGCCGCGGCCTGCACTATGTGCTCATCCCGAGACTGCTCTTTTTCTTTGCTCTGTCGCTGCCCGTCACAGCCGCTTGGATCTACGGCATGCGCCGCTGGGTGCTTTCCAAGTCGCACCAGACCATGCAAGACGGGCTGTATTCCGACTTCTTGGAAAAGGTCGCCTTCGGCCTGGGCCGCGCAGGCGGCATCCTCGTGGTGCTGTTGGGCATCGTCTGGATGGCATGCCTGCCTTCCGAGCAATCCTGGTTCCTGATGTCGGCCTGGCCCTATGTTGGGTTGATCGGCGCACTCTTCTTCGTAGCAATGCCGTTCATCCAGAAGCGCCGGCGTCTGTGCACGACCTGCAACTACATGGCTTTCGTGATGACGATTGTCATGACGGTGCTGCTTGCCGCCGTGCGTGAAGCGCTGCGCGTGGGCACGCTCCTTGAATCTGCCGGCTTCAACCCGATGAATCTGGCCGTGCATTGGGACATTCCGAGTCTTGCCATCTTCTTTGTGACGTTCCTTCTGGTGGGCGGAACGGCTTTGGCGTATATCTTCATTTCAGCCTGGAAAGCGGGACTTGCGACGGCGGGACAACCCGGCGCCGTCTGGACCCCGTCAGCCGGTCTGGAACGTCTAGGCTTCTGGGCCAGCGCACTGCTGGGCCTTTGGATCGTCGGCTACTTCGTGGTCGGCTTCGCGGTTGTTTTGCAATAAGGGAGACGACACGATGCAAACCAAACAGCTGAAGTATCTGACTGTTGTGGCGGCCTCCGTACTCATTGTT
>ERZ779895.132-NODE-132-length-113786-cov-12.106418_pt1 | contig 113786 bp, 94 predicted proteins | sample MGYA00511093_ERZ779895 | MGnify/ENA primary metagenome ERZ779895 (study PRJEB29588, sample SAMEA2142970) | human gut metagenome | biome: human gut; feature: human-associated habitat; material: faeces | place: Denmark | collected 2008/2010 ... | reverse complement strand
CCGCCTTATCCGCGTAGTCCGCGTACCCATTCCCTCGCCGCTAAATTATCATTTACCATCATATAAACTAATTATGCTCACCTACTTAAATAAATCATTTCTTCAGCGCAGCAATGCTCTCTTTCAGAGAGTTGATAATACTTTCCGCATCCGCCTGTTTCTTACGTTCCAGTTCAAGGACAGCGGCAGGAGCATTATTCACAAACTTCTCATTGCTCAGCTTCTTCATGACGCCTTGCAGGAAACCTTCTTTGTGCTTCAATTCTGCTTCCATACGGGCTATTTCAGCTTCTACATCAATCATATTCCCCAGAGGTACGGCATATTCCGTAGTTCCTACCATGAATGAAGCAGCACCTTCGGTTTTAGTATCTACCACATCAATTGCCGAGAGATTACACATCTTCATGATAACCAAGTTGAATGCATCAACCGGATTCTCACCAACCACCTGCAATTCCAGTGTTTCCTTCTGAGCTATGTTTTTCTGCAAACGGATGGAACGAACGTTACTGATAACTTCCTTCACCACTTCGAATTGCTGAATCATCTCGCTGTCTACATGAGTATCCATACTCAAAGGACATATCATGATGCTCTCACCCTCCTCACGCTCATACATCTGTTGCCAGAGCTCTTCGGTAATGAATGGCATGAACGGATGAAGCAGACGAAGCAAATTATCAAAATAACAAATCGCAGCATTACGAACCGTACTGTGAATGCCTTGTCCGTAAGCCGGCTTAATAATTTCAAGGAACCAGGAAGAGAATTCATCCCAGAACAATTTATAGACAGCCATAAGAGCTTCACTCAGGCGATATTTACTGAATAAATCCGCTACCTCGGCTGTAACTTCATTCTGTTTGGATTCAAACCAGGATATCGCCAGCTTAGCCGCTTCGGGAATAGGCTGGTTATCATCAATTGTCCAGCCACTTACCAAGCGGTAAGCATTCCATATCTTGTTACAGAAGTTACGTCCCTGTTCGCAAAGAGCGTCATCGAACAAGATGTCATTTCCGGCAGGAGCTGCAAGCATCATACCCATACGCACACCATCGGCACCAAACTTCTCAATCAGTTCCAACGGGTCGGGAGAATTACCGAGGGACTTGGACATCTTGCGTCCCAACTTGTCGCGAACGATACCCGTAAAGTACACATTCTTGAACGGCATCTTTCCTTCATATTCATAACCTGCCATAATCATGCGGGCTACCCAGAAGAAAATGATATCCGGACCGGTTACCAGGTCACTTGTCGGATAGTAATAATCGATTTCCTCATTACCCGGATTGTTGATACCATCAAACAAAGAGATGGGCCACAACCAGGAAGAGAACCAAGTATCCAGACAGTCTTCATCCTGACGAAGATCTTCCATAGTCAGGGCCGGATTGCCGGTCTTCTCTTTTGCCAGTTTCAGAGCTTCTTCTTCAGTAGCTGCTACCACATATCCACCTTCCGGAAGGAAGTATGCCGGAATGCGATGTCCCCACCACAACTGACGGCTGATACACCAGTCCTTGATGTTCTCCATCCAGTAGCGATAGGTATTCTTATACTTGGCAGGATAGAATTTCAGATCATCATTCATTACAGGAGGCAATGCCATATCTGCAAAATGCTGCATCTTAAGGAACCACTGCATAGAAAGCTTCGGCTCTATAACTACGTTGGTACGCTCGGAATAACCTACCTTATTGGTATAGGCTTCCACCTTATCCAACAGGCCGGCAGCATCCAGGTCTTTCTCAATCTGCTTACGAACATCAAAGCGATCCATACCGATATAAAGACCGGCAGCCTCGCTCAATGTACCGTTATCGTTGAAGATATCGATGCTTGGCAAGTTATACTTTTCACCCAGCATATAGTCATTCACATCATGCGCAGGGGTTACTTTCAGGCAACCTGTACCGAACTCAATATCTACATAATCGTCTTCGATTACCGGGATCACACGATTTACCAAAGGAACGATTACTTTCTTACCTTTCAGCCATTCGTTCTTCGGGTCGTTCGGATTGATACACATAGCGGTATCACCCATGATCGTTTCAGGACGGGTAGTAGCTACTACGGCATAACGTCCTTCCGCATCACCTTCCACTTTATAGCGAAGATAATACAGTTTACCATGCTCTTCCTTGTAGATAACTTCTTCATCAGAAAGGGCAGTCAAAGCCTTCGGGTCCCAGTTTACCATACGTACACCACGGTAAATCAGTCCCTTATTGTAGAGGTCTACAAATACTTTCAATACACTTTCGCTACGCTTTTCGTCCATAGTGAAAGCGGTGCGGTCCCAATCACAGGAAGCACCGAGTTTACGCAACTGCTTCAGGATGATGCCACCATGTTCATCTGTCCACTCCCAGGCATGCTTCAGGAATTCGTCACGGGTAAGATCCGTCTTCTTGATACCTTGTGCAGCCAGCTTATTTACTACCTTCGCTTCCGTAGCGATAGAAGCGTGGTCAGTACCCGGTACCCAGCAGGCATTTTTACCTTCCATACGGGCACGGCGTACCAGAATATCTTGAATGGTATTATTAAGCATGTGTCCCATGTGGAGCACGCCGGTGACGTTAGGGGGCGGAATGACGATGGTGTAAGGCTCACGACCATCGGGTTTTGAACTGAATAATTTGTGGTCCAACCAATACTGGTACCACTTTCCCTCTACGTCAGCAGGGTTGTACTTACTTGCTAATTCCATATCTTTTAAATCTGTATATAATTTATTTTATCGCGAATAACGGGCGCAAAATTACTAAATTAAATTCAAATCTTGCCACCCTCCGGCGCTTTCTGTGCAGAGAACGACAATTTATAACCTTCATAAAGAGCAATTCCATAAAATACGATTGTCATGGAAGCCATATTTTCTATTACCACAGACATCACTTCACCATAACTGGCGTCGAAAAGGACGTCCATAAAAGAGACTTCATATTCTTTGGCCACCAGACCTACGATAGAGAAGAAATCTCCCATCACACAGCTTATCAACGCCAAAGCAGCACCAATAATGCCGAATATAGGGCGTATTCCTTTCCCCTGGCGCATCGCAAATCCTACCAGGAAACCGACACCAATGGCCATATATCCCATCTGGTATCCGGTAGAAATAGAGATCAAAGCCCAAGCCACAGCACCTGCAATGCATGCCAGCACTCCGAACAATACAGCTTTCGGTAAATTCTCCTCAGCCAACAGTTTCTCTCTGTCTACATATCCCGAATAATCTTCAGGCTTAGGAGTGGGAGCCATTTTCTCCAGCTCTTCATCTTTCTGATAGCTTTCACATTCACCTACAAATGCAGGAATAGCCCCGGTACGCTTGCAAACCAGTCCTCTGCCATTCACGAAATCGCGTGAAACGCAATTACGGCAATAGCGTTCAATGTCATTTTGATCAGTCATAATTACAGTGTCTAATGTCGTTACTTAAGTTGCTTATTAATAGTTTTTTTGCAAATATAAAGCTAATTTCCTACGTGACATTTAATAAATGTATATTTTTGCCTTTCAAATAAATTTGCGATGAAATATAAGCTGAAGATTCGTTATATCGTGCTATGCACACTCTTGTTAGTAGTCTGGGCCACACAGCTCATTCCGGCTATGGGAAAAATATATGCACACAGCGTATATCCTGTCATAGCTTATATTCTTTCGTCTTTCTCCCGCCTCATTCCCTTTGCCATAGGCGACTTATTCATAGCCCTCAGCATTGCGGGCGTACTCCTCTACCCTGCCTATGCCCGCCGCTTTCAGAAGAAAAAGTGGAAACGCATCTTGCTGAATGATATTGAATATCTGTTATGGATATACGTCTGGTTCTATCTGGCTTGGGGACTTAATTATTCACAGCCCAATTTCTACCAACGGACAAAGATTCCTTATACCGCATACACTCCCGAGAACTTCCGGAACTTCGTTGATGATTACGTTGACAAACTGAATGGATCGTATGTAGATGTAACCACTATCAACAAGGACCTCATCCGCCGGGAAACTGTTCGCGGATACAATCAGATCAGTGATACGCTGGGTGTACATCATCCTTTCCATAAGTCACCACGGGTGAAGACAATGCTTTTCACTCCGCTGATTTCCATGGTGGGCGTCACCGGTAGCATGGGACCTTTCTTCTGTGAATTTACCTTGAATGGAGATCTGCTCCCTTCACAGTATCCTGCCACGTATGCGCATGAACTGGCACATTTATTGGGCATCTCCAGCGAGGCGGAAGCTAACTTCTATGCTTATCAGGTCTGTACCCGTTCGCAAGCGCGAGGTATCCGTTTCTGCGGATACTTTTCAGTGCTGGGACATGTACTTGTCAATGCCCGCCGACTGATGAATGAAGAAGAATACAAAGAGCTCTTCAACCGGATTCGCCCCGAAATCATTGAACTGGCTAAAAGTAATCAGGAATACTGGACGGAAAAATACAGTCCACTCATCGGAGATATACAAGACTGGATATACGACCTGTACCTGAAAGGAAACAAGATACAAAGTGGTCGCAAGAACTACTCCGAAGTAGTCGGGTTGCTTATATCCTATTATACACATTGCAATAAATAACCCTATAAAGATATGTTACATACAAGAAAAGAACAGATGGAAGCCTTCGGACGCTTCCTGGACATACTCGACGAACTCCGCGAGAAATGTCCCTGGGACCGCAAGCAAACTAACGAAAGTCTGCGTCCCAACACCATTGAAGAAACTTATGAACTTTGTGACGCCCTGATACGTGACGATAAAAATGATATCTGCAAAGAGCTGGGAGACGTCTTGCTGCACGTAGCTTTCTACGCAAAGATAGGTTCCGAGAAAGGCGATTTTGACATGAAAGATGTATGCGATCACCTTTGCGAGAAATTAATCTTCCGCCATCCCCATGTGTTCGGTGACGTAAAAGCCGATACTGCCGGACAAGTTTCCGAAAACTGGGAACAACTGAAGTTAAGAGAGAAAGGTGGAAACAAGAGTGTGTTGAGTGGTGTTCCTGCCGCCCTTCCTTCACTCATCAAAGCTTACCGTATTCAGGACAAAGCCCGCAACGTCGGCTTTGACTGGGAAGAACGGGAACAAGTGTGGGATAAGGTAAAAGAGGAAATCCAGGAGTTTCAGGCAGAAGTGGCCAACATGGATAAGGACAAGGCAGAAGCCGAATTCGGGGATGTACTATTCAGCCTTATCAATGCCGCACGTCTCTACAAGATCAATCCGGATAATGCATTAGAACGCACCAACCAGAAGTTTATCAACCGCTTTAATTATCTGGAAGCACATACCATCAAGGAAGGCAAAAACCTGCATAATATGACTCTGGAAGAGATGGACGCCATCTGGAACGAAGCTAAAAAGCTGGAGAGAGAAGTTGACAAGGAAAGAAGTTGACAAGGGGGGAAAGGGTAAATTAACAAAAGAACAAGGGGACAAGGGGCTTGCATTATCATACCGCATGGCCCTTGTCCCCTTGTCAACTTCTTCCCTTTTATGCCTATTTTATTTTTTCTTTCCTTGCGGTTTTTGAGGTTCTCCACCTTTATGATGCATCCCCTTCAGCAACTCACGGTTAAAACGCATTTCAGCACGCTGTACTAAATATATCTTTTTGTTCGAAAGTATCTTCTTAAACTTCTCATAGTAAGTTTTCTCCAGACGGTTGGTAGCAATACGGGCATCGTATACGCCTTCTAAAATCTCATTATATTGCGCTTCGGTCGTCTTTTCATCCCTTCCTTTTCGAAGTAAGTTCCATGCTTCGTCATTCAGTTGCTTTTTGCGGTCCTGTAATTCAAAATAAACAGGAAAGAATTTAGCGGCTTCTTCCTTAGTCAATCCGGCTTTCTCAGTGATATACGCTTTCTGCTTGGCGCGGAATTCGTCAGGAGACAAATGTTGATTACATCCGTCCATAGCCCATGACAAGGGGATGAAACTGCACATCACAATAAACAAAACAATCAGCTTTTTCATTTTCTTCTCATACAGTTAAGTTGTTACTCACATCACTCTGCACCGGCGTCTGTGAGATAGACATACAGCGAATAATCATCCAGCATGGAATTATCCAGCACAGCACTGATATATTCATCAGAAACAACTTCGGTTTCAGGTTCGTCCATCGCCATCCGGTTGTTAACAGGTGTACGGTCAGTAGAAGCAACGCGGATAATCAATGCTGCGCCGGCAAACATGGCAGTCATATATACCCATGGCTTAATTCTCTCCCACTTCGTAGGTTCTCTCTTAATAATTGCAGGTGTTTCCTTTTCGGGAAGCCGGCTCATCACCTCTGAAGTAAGATTCTCAAAGTATCCGTCAGGAACCCGGAAGACATTTTCCTTCCCTACCTTCTTCAATATGTTATCTTCTTCTTTCATAAGCTTTTTTCCTCTCTGTTAGGTTAGACTATGTTTTGGGGTAAAGGTTTAAACCTCTCCCTCCAAAAACTTCTCGATTTTTTTCACGGCATGATGATAAGAGGCTTTCAGAGCGCCGACAGATGTGCCGAAGATGTCGGACATCTCCTCGTATTTCATTTCCTGGTAATACTTTAAGTTGAATACCATACGTTGCTTTTCCGGCAGTGTAAGCAGTGCTTTCTGTAGCGACTTCTGTGCCCGGTCACCGGAGAAATAGGGATCGCTTTCCAGCTTCTGAAGTACAGAAGCATCTTCATCATCGATAGAAACAGTAGTTACAGCGCGTTGTTTATTTAGGAAAGTCAAACATTCATTCAAAGCGATGCGATAGAGCCAGGTAGAAAGCTTCGCATCCCCACGGAAATAATCGATATTGGTCCATGCCTTAATGAACGTGTTCTGAAGTAAGTCATTGGCATCTTCATGCAAAAGCACCATACGACGGATCTGCCAGTATAATTGTTCGCTATATTGCGCAACAATCAACTCAAACCCTCGCTTTTGTGTACTTTCATCTTGTAGAAGCTCCAGCACTTCGCGTTCATTATAGGAAGGATTCATAAGTATCTATTCCGTTTCGTTTATTTGATTACCACTTTCCGCACGACATTCCCAATCTTAAAGATGTAATAACCTTTAGGCAAATTCACCTGAACGGTGACATCCGTAGAGTCAATGCGTATCGTGGTAAGTTTCACGCCTACAATATTGTAGACTTCCATCTGGGAACCGGGTTCTGCATTCTGCACACGTACCCGGTTTTCTGCCGAAACAGTCAGCACAATAGTAGAAGACGGCTGCTCTTTCTGAGCCGTTTCCTGCTTCCGACCGTCCTGCGCCCATGCCACGGACTGCGACGAAAAAGTCAACAAAAAGAAAAAACAGTAGAGTAACTTTCTCATCTATAAGCCTATGTTTTCAGATTATTCCGTACAAATATACGGCATTCGGTTCGATAAAACAAAAAACAGACGGTTAAATGATAATTTGTTAGTGATTATCATTTATACCTCCAAACACAGCGTTTCCTTAGCCAGCACTGTTTCGGGGAAAACATCCGAAGCTTCTTTAAGCAAAACATTCTCATCTTCATAGCGGGCAGAAAAATGCCCGATCACCAATTTCTTCACTCCTGCCGCCTTGGCTATCTCTCCCGCCTGAGCAGCAGTAGTATGAAAGGTTTCTTTGGCACGAGGCAAGTCTGCATTTGCAAAAGTGGCCTCATGGAATAGCAAATCTACTCCTTTTATATGTTCTGCAATCTCAGGCATATAGATGGTATCCGAACAATAGGCATAACTACGCGGTAGATCAGACGGACGTGTCAGTAAGGAATTGGAAATGGTTTTGCCTTCCGGAGTCACATAGTCTTCTCCATTCTTTATCCTATTCAACTCGTATACCGGCACTTCATAGAAGTCAACCATCTCCCGAATGATATGATTGGGCCGCTGTTTCTCTGCAAACAGAAAACCGCAACAAGGCATACGATGACGCAATGGAATGGTAGTCACTGTCAGAGAACGGTCTTCATAGATCATTCCGGGTTCTTTCGTCTCAAACTCATGGAAAAGAACCTTATACGTCATTTGCCGACAAAAGAAACTTAGCATCGGAGCCAATAGGGTTTCCAATCCTTTCGGTGAATGAATATGCAACTCAGCCGTACGCCCCAGCAGATTGAGCGTAGATATCAATCCCAACAAACCAAAGCAATGATCTCCATGCAGATGAGAAATAAAAATATGATTCAAGCGGGAAAACTTCAGTCGGGACTTGCGGAATTGCAATTGCGATCCTTCTCCGCAGTCTATCATATAAAGTTTGTCACGCACATTCACCACTTGCGAAGTGGCAAAATGACGAGTAGTAGGCAACGCAGAACCGCAGCCCAGTATATGTAATTCAAACTTTTCCATTAGCAATACATTCTGAACAATCCTTATTTATTTGGACAGAAGCTCTTTTAGTTCAGCAACAGTAAAAAGGTATTCTATATTTTCACCAGAGGTATCACCTACATATCGGTATGCTATCCCTTTATTATCCTTCACACATGCTTCCAGGAACATTTTTAAGGAAGGTTCGGATACATTCAAAGCCCCCTTTATATTCTGTTTCATCTGCTCCTCATTACTCTTTAAAGCAGCCATTGCTACTTTTTCTTCATCAATCGTATAATTGTATACTACTTTATCCGCCTCTATCGTTAACTTATTAAGAATGGTAGCCTCATCTATCGTCATTGGACATGACACATTGGTAACATTCACCAGTTCTTCCAACTTCTGCCGCTCACTCTCTTTTTCCGTTCCCTTCTGATTCAAGATGCGTTTCAACTCTTCAGTGTCCAGTCTACATTCCACTTCTTTGCCGGTAGACTTTCCTTTATATATTAATCTAATACCGGATTTAGTATCCACTACCATTTCCAGCATCGACTTTATTTCCCCTTTCGGATTCTTGAACATAACCATTACAGCAGACTTCATTGCATCGGTATTCTTCCCCAAGGCATCCAAGTCCAGATAGTCTTCATTCATCAACAGACTGTATATCACATCCGTTCCATCAAAAGTAATACTCGATATTTCGCCTGTCGTTCCTATACTCATAGGACACTGCTTATTAGCCATTTCTATTGCTAATTTCAGTTGAGACTTCCGACTACATCCGGTCAGCAAGATGAGAGACAAACAGGTCAGCAACATAATGCTTCCCAAATTCTTAATAATGTTTCGCATAGTAAATCTACATTTAATTATTTATACCATTCAGAACGCGGTAGATTCAGAGCCACCACATTCAACCACTATTCTGCAAAGATAATCATAAAATAAAAAAGCACACTTTATTCCCCAAGATTCTACCCAAATATAAAAAAAAGAGAGGACACTTTCAAGTAAGTGCCCTCTCGTCTTTATCTATCTATAGAAGTGATTACTTCTTTCCAGCTTCCATTTGCTCTTTCAAAGCAGCCAGAGCGTCGATGTCGCCCAGAGTAGTAGAAGCAGCCTGGTTTTGAATAGCCGGAGCGTCTTCTCTCTTATTGCCAGCCGGCTTCTTACCAGCAGCCTTCTTTTCAGCTCTTTCTTCTGCCTTTGCAGCATCTTCGAAGATACGGCTGTGAGAAAGGATGATACGCTTAGCATCTTTGTTGAACTCGATAACCTTGAATGACAGTTTCTCATCCATCTGAGCCTGAGAACCATCTTCCTTAACGAGGTGTTTCGGAGTAGCGAAACCTTCTACGCCATAAGGCAGAGCAACAACAGCACCCTTATCCAACATTTCGATGATAGTACCTTCGTGTACAGAACCTACAGTGAATACTGTTTCGAATACATCCCAGGGGTTTTCTTCGAGTTGCTTGTGGCCAAGGCTCAAGCGACGGTTTTCTTTGTCGATTTCCAGTACCTGAACTTCGATGTCTGCACCGATCTGAGTGAATTCAGAAGGATGTTTAACCTTCTTAGTCCAAGACAGGTCAGAGATGTGGATCAAGCCGTCAACACCTTCTTCGATTTCAACGAATACACCGAAGTTAGTGAAGTTACGAACTTTAGCAGTGTGCTTAGAACCTACAGGATACTTCTCTTCGATAGTTTCCCAAGGATCTTGCTTCAGTTGTTTGATACCCAAAGACATCTTACGTTCTTCGCGGTCCAGAGTCAGAACTACTGCTTCCACTTCGTCACCTACCTTCATGAAGTCTTGTGCAGAACGCAAGTGTTGTGACCAAGACATTTCAGATACGTGAATCAAACCTTCAACGCCCGGAGCGATTTCGATGAATGCACCGTAGTCAGCCATAACCACTACTTTACCCTTCACCTTGTCACCCACTTTCAGTTCAGCGCTAAGAGCATCCCAAGGATGCGGAGTGAGTTGCTTCAGACCGAGAGCGATACGCTTCTTCTCATCGTCGAAATCAAGGATAACAACGTTGAGCTTCTGGTCGAGTTCAACCACTTCTTTCGGATCGCTTACGCGGCCCCAAGACAGGTCAGTGATGTGAATCAAGCCGTCTACGCCACCCAAGTCGATGAATACACCATAAGATGTGATATTCTTAACGGTACCCTCAAGAACTTGTCCTTTTTCGAGCTTACCGATAATTTCTTTCTTCTGTTGTTCCAGTTCAGCTTCGATAAGAGCCTTGTGAGAAACAACCACGTTCTTGAATTCCTGGTTGATCTTAACAACCTTGAATTCCATAGTTTTGCCAACGAATACATCGTAGTCGCGGATAGGTTTCACGTCGATCTGAGAACCCGGCAAGAAAGCTTCGATACCGAATACGTCTACGATCATACCACCCTTTGTGCGGCACTTGATGTAACCCTTGATAATTTCTTCGTTTTCCAAAGCAGCGTTCACACGATCCCAAGAGCGAGTAGCGCGAGCTTTACGGTGAGACAGAACCAACTGTCCTTTTTTGTCTTCCTGGTTTTCGATGTATACTTCTACAGTATCACCGATCTTCAAGTCAGGATTGTAGCGGAATTCATTCAGAGGAATGATACCGTCTGATTTGTAACCGATGTTCACAACAACTTCACGTTTGTTCATCGCGATTACAGTTCCGTCAACTACCTCACGGTCGTTAACTTTGTTAAGCGTACTGTCGTAAGCCTTTTCCAACTCTTCGTGGCTGGCACCACCGAAGGTTTCGCCATTTTCATAAGCATCCCAGTTGAAGTCTTCAACAGGCGCTACATTTTTTAAGTTTTCCATTAAATAAAATAAGTTGTTTAATAATTAATTGAGTGAGACATTATATTAGCTCATAAATTCGGGCGCAAAGATAGGAGTATTTTCTTGAAGAGCAAAAAGTTCCATCTGAAATTTCTTGGTATTTTTACATCCGAACGGTATAGAACAATCGGTAGTATAGCCTAAGGTGTTTTGTATAGGAAACAAAAAAGCATAAAATTCGTTCTGTATACAAAACAAAAGTATTATATTTGCCATCAATTCTTACATAATTCATGTTCTTATGGTAGAAAGAGAAGTAATCCGCAGAATCATCATAGAGGGTCAGGAGTTCGTGAATGAAATTTCTCTGACAGAACGTCCGTTCTTTTTTGAGCAAAAGGGGAACTACGTATTCGTAGGCATCCGACAAGCCGGAAAATCCTATTTACTTTATCAGCGCATCCAGCAACTACTACGCGAAGAGCATAACATCAATGAAATTGTTTATATCAATTTTGACGATGAGCGCCTCCGACAAATGACAGCGGATGATTTAGACCTAATCCTGCAAGCATATCATAGCCTGTTTGATTTGCGTCCTTTACTTTTCTTTGATGAGATACAGAATATCGAAGGTTGGGAACACTTTGCCCGACGCCTGGCAAACCAGAAGTATAACATTTACATCACCGGTAGCAATGCCAAAATGCTGAGCCGGGAAATTGCCACTACATTGGGGGGACGTTTCTGGAATAAAGATATCTATCCTTATTCCTTTGCTGAATATCTGAATGCCCGGAATATCATTTTATCCAAGAACTGGATGTATGGCAAACAAGCTGCCGAAGTAAGCAAGGCCTTCAATGACTACTTCCTGTATGGGGGCTTTCCTGAATTAACCGATGTCATAGCTAAAAGAGTCTGGCTGAATGACATTTACAGTAAAATATTCTTCAGCGATTTAATTGTGCGAAACAAAGTTCGAAACGAAGAAGCTTTGGGATTACTGGTGCGAAGGTTGGCCGAGAATGTCAAGCAACCTGTTTCATATACACGATTGGCTAACTTAATCAGCTCTATTGGCATAAAAATAAGCAAAGCAACCGTCATCGAGTTCATCCGTTATTTAAAAGAATCCTGCCTCATATTCCCTATAGAGAACTATGCCGCCAAATTTGCCGAGCGCAATTCAAACATGAAGCATTATTTTATAGACAATGGCTTACTGAGTATCTTTTTGCTTGATGGCAATACTTCTCTTTTAGAAAACATCGTCGCTATTCATTTATATAAAAGATACGGTGCCCAGCTCCACTTCTACAACCAAAACATAGAAGTGGATTTCGTCATACCGGAAGCAAAAACGGCTATTCAGGTCAGCTACTCTCTGATGGATGAAACAACCTGTCGGCGAGAAGTGGAAGGCCTCATCAAGCTAAACCGTGTTTTTCCAATGGATAATATGTGTATTATTACACGGGATGAAGAACGGATTATTACTCACGAAAGCGGTGTCTCTATTCATGTGATTCCTGTTTGGAAATGGCTGTTGGAAGAGGAACCGTTGCGAACTTGAAAACCGAATTGTTGTCAAGAGCAGATTTACATATTATTAACTCCTCTAAGCGAATTTAGATAGCCGACTGCATTGCTGGCACACTTACGGAACAGATGATGCGCTTGCCACAAACAGACGATGCATTTGCCACATGTTAACAAGACAAATGCCACACTTTAATCCTCCAAATGCCACATGTTAGCAGGTGAAACCTGTGGCATTTCACCTGCCGAGGTGTGGCATTCGGGAAACTGAGGTGTGGCATCGGGAGTATTGGAGTGTGGTATTCAGGAAGCATGAAAAGGGAGGATACAGAAATGAGGAGAAGCAATGCTCCTCCTCTTATGCTAATTTAAAATTGAATATGAGTTAAGATTACGGATACAAATATACTACATACAAAAGCCGAAGTCAAGCTTTTCACCGTATTTTTCTGAAACATAAGCATAAACTTTAGACTGCTTTATTGCTTCCTAAAAGGATTTTAAGTATCTTTGTCCAAACGATTGGATAAAAACACCACCGTTTCATCCAACAGATTGGATAAACCACCTTGCTTTTTATCCAGCAGATTAAACAGTATGGATAAGCAACTATTAAAATCAGTCATGCTGGACAATCAGAAAGAGGTTCAGCGTTACGAGGTCTTCAAGAGAGACTTTCATTTTGAAGATTTCGGTAATTATGTACTTATAGGCATCAGGCGCGCCGGAAAATCTTTCTTGATCTATCAACGCATCCAGCAATTACTCACTGAAGGCGTTGGATGGGACAGTATGCTATATATCAACTTCGAAGATGAACGCTTAGACGGATTGCAAGTTTCCGAGCTCAACCTCATCATTGAAGCTCACCTCGAAATGTATGGAAAGAGGCCTATACTTTTCCTCGACGAAATACAAAATATAGAAGGCTGGGAAAAGTTTGCCCGACGCTTAGCGGATGAAAAATATAAGGTATACATCACCGGAAGCAATGCCAAAATGCTTAGTAGTGACATACAAACGACATTAGGAGGCAGGTATATTACAATCAATGTATATCCTTACAGTTTCCCGGAATTTCTGGAAGTCCACCACACGGCTTATGACGAGCTGTCTCTATTGGGTACAGAATCCAGAGCTGCCGTAATGAACCGTTTTATTGACTACTTCCATAATGGCGGTTTCCCCGAAGGTGCACTTCTTGCAGCAAAAAGGAACTATCTCACCAGCGTATATCAAAAGATATATTTAGGAGATATCGCTGCCAGAAATGCCATAACGAACACTTTCGGGCTGAAGATTATGATTAAAAAACTGGCGGAAAGCATAAAACAACCTATATCTTTCAACCGTATAGCCAATATAGTATCCACTACGGGCAGCAAACTCAGCACAACTTCTGCCATAAAATACGTTGAATATGCAGAGTCGGCCTGGCTTCTTCAACGCATCAATAATATTGCCGCTAAACTGGCTGAGAAAGAAAGCAACAGCAAATATTATTTCACAGATAATGGAATACTCAATTTATTCCTGATAGACGGAAATACATCTTTGCTTGAAAATCTGGTAGCAATCAGCCTGATTCGCCAATTCGGGAAAGAAGATGCCGTATTCTTTTATAATAAAGGGATAGAAGTCGATTTCTATATTCCGGAAAAAGAATGGGCCATACAGGTATCATATAGTATAAAAGACTTGGAAACCAGGGAACGGGAAACGGATGCATTAATAAAACTGTCCAAGGTATTGCCTTGCAAACGGTTTCTCGTTATCACTTTCGATGAGGAAAGTGTGCTGCAAATGGATAATCATATAGGAATAGAGGTTATCCCAGTATGGAAGTGGTTACTGAAAGGGGAATAATAAGATGCTCCTAAAAGTTTTTTGCAAACTTTTAGGAGCATTATTGAGTAGACCGCCTCTTTTACCAGAACTATTAATGTTTAGCGCATCCTACTTTTGAAGTTACTTCATTACTTTATGGCAACCTTCTTGCCTTCGAGGAAATAAAATCCACTTGATAAACCGGTGACTGTATTGCTTCCTTCGTGCACCTCTACTATGCGAACGATACGTCCGGTTACATCATAAATGGAGATGCTTCGGTCACGGTCACTGTCTATATAAAGCACATTGCCAGCGGTATATATTTTCAGAGATTCGTCTTCTTTCTTTAAAATTTCTTCCAAACCGGTAATTTCACCACCTTCGCCACCAATACTATAATATAACGGAGCATTAGTAGCCGATTCTTTGGTAACTACATAGGCTTCAAAAGGATCTATATCTCTCAAACAACTCACAAAGAGACTACCCGCAGGAAAATCGCCATGTTCCTCTTGGCTCAAGGCATATACTCTATTAGTTTTCGAAACAGAACGCAATGTTGGCACCAACTCGTACAGAGCATTTTCTCCTGTCGGCATCACAGAAGGAGTTGCAGGTATCATAACACCCGCTTCATCCGCCGCTTCAAACTGTACACAGCCTGATATATTATATTGCTCTTCGTATTCATCACTATTATTGGGCATAGCTATAATATAAGGTTTGTTAGCTTCCAACGCCGCCACATTCTTAAATCCATCCGAGGCCAGTTCTCTCAGCCAAAACGGCTTACTTCCTATTTCGGTAGCACCAAAAGGGGATAACTTGCCTTTACTTTCATGGGTAAACTCCTGCACGGTAAAAGGAAGAACTACAGAGGTCCACCCAGCAGCGGTTCCTTTCTTCGTCGGTAAAGTAAATTCGCGTGTATAAGTAATATGTTTAGCCTTTAATTCACGGGCTACGTAGCATGAATAGCCAGCATTGAATACTACTTGCTCCGCCACATTCTCTCTGACAATATTATCGTTCCACGTTTCAGGCAACACCGTCCCTTGTGAGACATAAAGCAAACAATTACACGGTTGCACATCTGCAAAGAAACTGCTCTTTATCTCCAGCTCACTGTTCCAAACGATACTGCCCATGTTTGCGCATCCATCGAACACATAATCCTCCATTTGAGTCACAGTGGACGGAACCGACACATAAACCAGATTGGCACAACCCGAAAAAGCATTATCCAAGATAGCTACACAACCTTCAGGAATTTCGATAGCTTCTAACTGACTACAACCAGCGAAAGTAAGAGATTTAATCCTCTTCAGATTCTTAGGTAATAGCACCTCTTTTAATTTCGAACAATCTCTAAAAGCCCAGTATCCTATCTCTATCACAGAATCCGGTATTTTTATCTCCTGCAAATTACGACATCCTTTAAAACAGGAACTTTCAATAGATACTAATCTATCAGGCAACTTTATGTTCAACAGACCGGAACATCCCTCAAAACAAGCAGCACCCATATACGTTAGACTATTAGGAAGCACAACAGTTTCCAAAGAATTGCAAGATAAAAAAGCATAATCTCCCAGTTTCTCTAATTGTGCCGGAATATTTACATCTGACAATTTTCCGCAAGAATAAAAAGCATTTTCACCTATAGTCTTCACGATATCAGGAAGTTTCAGTTCTTCCAATTGCAGGCAACCGTGAAATGCACTTTCTTCAATCTTAGTCACCCCATCTGGAATCTCCAACTTGACAAGAGAGGTTCCTTGAAACAAACTGTGTTCTATTACAGTAATCCCTTTGGGCAAAGTGATTTTTTTCAAGTTGGAGCAGCCCATAAAAACACTATGCCCAATATAAGTCAACCGGTCTGGAAGTACTATATCCTCAAAACCACAATCGCCAAAAGTTCCCCATTCAATTACCAAATCAGTATTACCTCCCTGAATAACAACCTCCTTTAGCCCAATACAACCTTGAAAAGAATTACTGCCAATACTATCCACGTTCTCTGAAATCCTTATGCTTTCCAATGTCTTACACTGACGAAATGCGTCACTTCTGATCGAATGAAGGCTTTCAGGCAGAGATACCGTCTTCAATTTTTCACACAGATAGAAAGTACTACTTTCAATGGAAGTAATTCCTTCCGGCACCTCAACCGAAGTTAAGCCTGTTCTTGAAAAAGCAGCCCCTCCTATCCGAACAAAATTATTGGGAATAATCACAGATGACAATAAAGAGCACTCTGAAAAAGCATACGCCCCTATGTTCTCAATCCCGACAGGCAAGCTCAACTTATTGAGCATCCTGCATCCGAAAAAAGCTTCTTTTTCAATCGTTAGAGTATGTTCCGGAATCAATGCTTCCTGTAGAAGTGGGCATTTATAAAAAGCATTATATTCAATACACTTCAAAGCTGTTGGAAATGTTACTCTTTGCAGATTATTCATCCAAGCAAAACTATGATTCCTCAATGTATCCACCGAATTTGGAATCACAATCTCTTCCAATGCAGATTGACTAAAACAGCTATTCCCTATTTTCTTCAGATTTTCAGGAAGCGTAATGTTTCTTAAATTCAAACACATATAAAAACTAAGTGTGCCGATTTCAGTCACTCCATCAGGAATCGTAACAGACTTCAATTTCTCACACTCCCCCAAAGCATATGTTCCTATTTTATAAGCCTTATCAGGCAAAATGATATTTTCTAATGTACTCAACTGATAAAACATATAATCGCCTATTTCATCATCAGTCTTAATGACATGTTCTCCATTTGCAGTATACGGCTCTACATAATAAACAATGTCACTTTTCAGAATTTCCGTCCCGTTCATATCCAATGTCCTCAACTTTTTCATTTCCCGAATACACTTTATATCCGTTCCATTCAACTTCCCCGTCAATGTCAATTCTTCTACTGTTTCTTTTTTATCTCCAATCAAAACAGGAAGAGTCCCAGCCACTTCAACATGGATAACTTCCTGTGCCCATACGTCCGTAGATATCCAAAGGCAAATGAGCATTACTATGCATGATATTTTTATTCTATCCATAACTTTCTTTATTTTTTATCTGGTGATTCAATATCGTCAATACCAGGTTCTTTTACCTCTGTCGCCGTTACAAACTCCTCCACAGGACTATAACCTATATCTATTCCATTATTTGCATAAGCACGAATATAATACCTTGTCTCGGCAGCTAAACCAATCAAATCAGCAGCAACATTCATCGCTTCGTCAGATGACGTTATCTTATTATCTGAGAGAGCAGGTATCTTATTCACAGAACTATAACAAAACCCTTTTTCTATAACAGCAGCTCCACCATCAGAAGAAATAACGACTAAAGCAGATGCTGCGTGCTCACCAATATTACTAATAGTGATTTTACCCACAGTAGGAGCAACCACTACTTGTTCCGGCGGATCAGTTGAAAACATTTGTACTATGCCATAGCCAACACCTTTCTCATTCGCTGCATAAGCACAAACATAATACTTCGTACCGGCAGCCAAGTTCGTCACATCATATACAAAAGTAGTGCCGTCAGCCGTCACTTCCCGCTTTGTTCCATCATTCACTGGATTGGCGCTCGTGCCATAATAAAAACCTTTGGAAGTCACAGCACTCTTTCCGTCCGAAGTGATATTGCCGGAGAAGCGGGCAGAAGTCTCACCAATATTAGTCACATCAGAAGTTACCACCGTAGGGATTGTACGGTCATCGGCAGTCATAAATTCTTCCACCGCACCCAAAGCAGTGCCTTTGCTGTTTATCGCATACGCACGAATATAATATTTTGTATTCGCCGACAAGCCGCTGAGAGAAGAAGAAATCATATTGCCTGATACAGCAGAAACGGCTTTAGCATCAGCTGCCGTGGGAACTGCATTCGTACTACTGTAATAAAATCCCTTTTCAGAGATAGTCAAGCCACCGGTAGAAGTGATTTCGGCAGAAGCAGTAGCAGTAGTTTCGGTAATGTTACTCATGGTAGTAACTCCCACAGCCGGTGCAGTAGTTGCTACATCCGTAGCAAAGGATTTCACTTCACCATAACTCGTACCTTTCACATTAATAGCATAAGCACAGATATAATATTTGGTACCGGCAGCCAAATTCGTTACATCATACGTAAAATTAGTTCCGCTTGCCGTCACTTCATGCTTCGTATCGTTCACCGTAGGAGTTGTATTCGTACTGCTCCAACAAAAGCCTTTGGAACTAATTTCACTATTACCGTCCGAAACGATTGTTCCGGCAAACCGGGCAGCGGTTTCACTGACATTTACCACTTCCGAAGTTGTCACTGTAGGCAGTTTCACCTCTTTCAAAGTAGTAAACAGATTGGCCTCACCATATCCAACGCCTTTCGCATTCACCGCATACGAACGAATATAATAAGTAGCCTCAGGTTCCAGTTGCGTAAGTACAATGGCAAAAGACTCTTCCGTACCGTCCACCTTTATCTTGATATTATTTATATCCGGTTGCATCTTCTCCTTACTCAAACAAAAACCACGTTCCGTCACCGTATTACCGTTATCCGTAATAACAGAAGAAGCCGCTTTAGCGGTAGTCGCCGCTATCTCCGTCATTGTCGTAGCAGCCAATTCAGGAATAACACTTGCCGGAGTGGTAAATACAAACACATCTCCATATCCCGTACCTTGTTCGTTTATGGCATACGCACGAATATAATAAGTTGTTGCAGGTTTCAATTCATCAATAACTCCATTGTATGTGTCAGCATCTCCCTCAACTACTTTCTTTAAATTCGCAGTGGTAGGTGTCTGACTTTCCGAACTCCAACAGAAACCTTTTTCTGTCAATAGCGCTTCTCCCCGACTCAGAATACGCGCTTCAACCGTTATACTGACATCCGTGGAATCTTTCGGATTGATGCTGGATACCACCGGTACGGTAGAAGTATGAGTAGTAACCAGCAAACTCTTTCCATAGCCTACCCCCTTAGCATTGATAGCATAGGCACATACCAGATATTCTTTACCAGGTGTCAAATCATTAATCTTAGCGGTAAAGGCAGAAGCCTCCAAAGAAACATTGCTGACATTATCAGACACTGTAGGTTCTCCACCGCCCGACAATTTCCAGCAGAAGCCGCGGAGTATAAGATCGCTTCCACCTTCATCAATGATTGTGGTGGAAACCGTAAAGCTCTTCTCATCCTTATTACTGACCTGCAATTCGCCAAATACAGGCACATTACTATCTGTGGTTCTGAAAGATTTTATCTCACCCTTCGCTATGCTATAGCCACTGCTGGCATAAGAGCAATAGTAATAGTCTTTTCCGGGCTCTAAGCCTTGTACAGATACGCTGAAAGACACCGGATCGGCTGTCGTTGCTTTTACTTCCGTGTATTCAACCATACTTTGTAATTCAGAATAAAGAATACCGAAATCCTTTACTACTGTTCCCTCGGACTTCCGCACACCACCCGAAAGCGTAGCACCCATACGATAAACTTCCGATACCGCACCCGTACTCAAGCCGGGGGCAAAATTTGACGGTTCCGTATCTTTCTCACACGCTGTCATCAACAGCAACAGAGTGCATAATAATAAATATTGTAGTTTTTTCATACCTTTAACAATGAATGGTAAATAATCAATTTAGAAGAAGAAACCAACACCGGCACTTAACTCCATATATTTAAAGTTCACAGTCTGGCAACCCACTGAAACGGCAAATTTGCCGAAACGCCCGATAGCACCGATTTCTGCGGCTATGCCGGTGACTGAATGATCGGTATTCTTTACCAATTCATCCTCAACTGTTTCCCAAGCCAGAGTACGGCTTCCATAACCTGCACCGATATAAGCATAAAGCGTTTTGGCTATCCTGCGCATGTATCCTGCGGTAACAGACATACGCGCTTTCTGCGTCACACCTTCTTTATAATAAGGAGTACCATTTCCTCCACCGGTCAGTGCTCCCGTATCGTCACATTCCAAATCGGCAGAAACGGAACCAAAGTCACTGCGGAAACGAACGTAGGCACCATTTTTAGCCACAAAACCCACCATAGCTCCGAAAGAGGTCTGCGAAGGATGCCAACCGGCTTCAAGCATCACTAATGTACGGCGAGGTTCTTTGGGTTTAATGGTGGATTTCATCTTAAAGGTAAGACTACTTGTTTCTCCGGCAGTGATAACGATGGTGCTATCCATAGGGAAAAAGAACTCTTTCTCCACACGAACCTGATAATCTTTCAATGGCATACGGTCGCTCTTATAAGGCGTTTCTCCTGCAAGTTCGTTGTCAATATAAACTTTCGCATCCTGTTCCGGCAAAGAAAAAACTTCCAGATAACCAAAACGAGGTTTAAGAGCAACACTCATAATCTTTTGTTCACTTCCCAAATCAATAATTCCAGCTTCAGGAGCATACATAGGGGCTTCTACCCGATAAGTATGCGTCCCTTTCTTCATCGTAGCAGTAAACAATCCTTTCTCCGTCGGCATCTTTTCATCATCAACATAAATATCCGCAATGGCAGGTTCGGGACGCATAACGACAAGTTGCATATTTGTATCAACAGCCATCTCCTTAGCCTCATCCCCCGCACTAAGTTCCATCTCATAAACTGTCGCCTTTTCAATCAGGTCAGGATAGAAATAATTACGGAGTACGCCATACTTCTCGTGCATGATAGAAATGCGCCGTGCCCCACGGGGAACATAGAGCCAGATTTCTCCCGGCTTATTCTCTCGCGCCACAATACCAAGGGCATCCGGTTCAAACATAAAGTCTTTTTCAGTAGTAACAATACGGATAAGAGCGCAGATTTCACCGTTCTGATCCCTCTGCGGAGCAGTGATGCGTGCTGTAATGTCTGTCTCCATACGCTGAAAAGAAGTCACTTGAATTTTGTTTTGTGCCGTAGCGGAGTGCGGAACAACAAGCAGGAATAGCAATAGTAATCCCACCGGCAACAAACGTGCAATAGTACTGTTTGTCATACGTGTTTTTCTTTATTTCTTCCGCCTATCCTCTATCAACGGGGTTATTATATAAAGAAAGCGTGAGGACCGTTATTGTCTATCTTCTCTTCAAGGCTCTGGAAAATGCCCTTACCACAGATAGACAACAGCCCTCACGCCTATATTATATAACATAGACATGAAGAAACTGTTGCTATTACCCCGTGGTATACGAATTTTCCAGATTCTGAAGAGGGGATAATAACTTTTCGCTTCTTGCGTTTTTCTTAAAAACAGAAAGTCATATATGTCACTTATCACTATAACTGACCTGACTTCAACTGCAAATGTAGAACAAATTCTTTTATAAAAAGTACTTTCTATGAATAAAAAAACATTTCAAGCTCTTTTCTTTTTATAGTAAAGAATATTCGTCACTGAAATCCGTGACATTTTCTGGTATATGCCAGTGCCGCCCCTATCGCCGTCCTATACTCCGCATAGAGTGGAATATGGAAGCGCACCCCATATATCTTTTCCATATTCGGAAAAACCTCCTGGCACTGCGGAAATTTAGTAAGATTACCAATCAAGACAAAATCTTTGATAGGACCATTCAGCGCAGACAACACAGCTGCACCACCTATCGTTTGCAGCACCATATAAATAATCCCTTTTGCAATATCTTCCTGCGAAGCGTTACTATCCGCTTTTCCGAACAGCGAAGCAGTAGCATGCACCGGAAGATCCGGCAAAGGACGATTGCAAATATCTCCAATCTGCAAGTTTACACGGGTAATGTCGCCTTTCTCGGCAATTGCTGCAATCTGCCTGAAATCATGCGTCTTCAGCAACAAGCGGGAGAGTCCCTGCAAAGTACCTCCGCCAATTGCCATACCACCAATATGCTCTATCTTTTCTCCGTTGATTCTTACGAAAGAAGTGCCCGTTCCCATGCTTACCACGATCAGCTGGTCAATATCCGTGGCATGACGTGCACCCAACCCATTGGCTATAAACTCATCGACCTTATCCGTGGGTAAACCATACAACGGACTATCTACAAATGCACTACCCACACCTGTCAGCATCACTTGCTCTATATCCGAAAGCTGAATACCATTATCATAAATATACTTCCCGAAAGCCCCGAACAAAGAAGTAACCGGATCAGTCGCAGTGATAAACATCGGTGACTGTATCTGTTCTCCGTTGATTCCAACAATTTTTGTAGTACTTCCACCAACGTCTATTCCTATTACAATTCCCATAGTTTCAATATTGCATTCGGCTACAAAGGTACAAATTGTTTTATTGTAGATGTGTATTCAAATCTTTTTTGTTGCATACATAAAGCCCCGTTACAAAAAGTTTATTCACACCTTTCCCTACACGCTTGCACTCATGTCTTGTATCTCCTTGTTCATCGGGGTTAGAGCGGTGGTGGCAGCAAATAGAAATAAAGTGTAGGCAAATTTGCTTGCACCAAGTAAAATGAATATATATCGCTTATAATCTGTCAAATACATCATGTAAGATGCTTAAAATGGCTGTTTGGTAACCAGCTATTTTCATGCCGTTTTATGAGGAAAAGTATGGAGGGTATGCCATTTTTTTGCTTGGTATACGCCTTTATCCGTTCAGTACATCACAATCTTGCGCCAACCGGCCTACATTTCTTTCACTAACCGCCTATGTTTCTTCTGTTTACAACCTATATTTCTTCCATTGACAAACGATGTTTCAGCATGTCCACATATGTGGTTCAGGAGCTTCACATTAGTAAAGCAGCATACCCACAATTGTGAAGCACATAAACCACATCTGTAGGCACACAAAAGTAAAGCATCCGAAGCTAAAGAAAGTACTATGTAAGAGCTAGTTAAAGAGTATGTAAAGCAGAAAGAAGCGTAAAGTAAAAAGACATGCAAAGTGGAAGGGGCATGCAAAATACATGGGCAACTATAATTACAAAACGGCACTTCAAAGTCGATGCTTAATTATTGATTATCAGAAAAGTACAAGAACTCCGTTTTCTGTCAGCAAGAAGTTAAGAGTTTGTCGACAAGGAGTTAACTTCTTGTTCACAAACTCTTAACTTCCTGTAAGCAGAGAATATAAGATTTTTCCATTACTTTACAAAAAGAGAGACGAATTCTATTTTTTTCCATTTTGAGGGAAAGTTGACTGGTTTCCGTCCTTTCTGGTGTAATAATGAAATAGGTCCGCTTTATCTGCGTAGTCCGCGTACCTATTTCATACCACGGTGAACTAAAGTTATCAGCATCAATGACTGCAAACCTTCGTTATATCCACCGTAAATCCATCATCAGCAGGCATAAACTTACCTTTCGCTTTCAGAAACTCTATCAATTTATCCGCATCCATATCTTCTGCCGAGCAAGTATAAAAATGTTGATGCTCACCGAATTTCTGGATGATTGCCTCTTTTAATGATGATTCCGAATAACTGTTGCCTTCCATCATATGAAGGACTTCATGAGCATGTAATTGTTCCATAATCTATTTTTTCTGCAAAGATAGCACGAAACACGGATTGGAGTTGTAACATATGTGACACGAACCTATAAAAAATAAAGAAGCAAAGTTAAAAGCTCTTTTTTACCTCCTGATATACGTTTCGGGAAGTTTCTCCGTTATAGAAAAAGTATGAGACATTTTTGGTTACTGACAGCTCTTATAATACTATTCTCCACTCCCGCCCTTGCCCAAAAAACAGTCAAGATAGGCGGAACGGTTACGGATGAAAATGGTAATCCGATTGAATTGGCAACAATACGATTGGAAGGGACGGCTATAGGCACAGTCAGCAACCTGAAAGGGAGATATTCACTGAAATTCGAAAGCCGGGACAGTGTAACGGTCATCTTCTCCATGCTGGGATACCAAACCCGCAAACGAAAATTAGTACGTCCGCAGGGAAATATCAGTCTGAACATAACCTTGCCCCCGATGAACTTTGAACTGGGTGAAGTGAGCGTAACAGAGCGTCGCCGACAAACCGGAACCATCCAACAGATAGAAACCAAGCAAAACCGCCTGGCCCCCGACGCTTCGGGCGGAAGCATAGAAGCCGTGATAGCCACGCAGGCCGGAGTGAGTAGCAACAATGAGCTCAGCTCGCAATACAACGTACGCGGCGGTAGTTTCGACGAGAACATGGTGTACGTCAACGGCATTGAAATATACCGTCCCTTGCTGATCCGTTCCGGGCAACAGGAAGGATTGAGTTTCATCAATCCCGATATGGTGCAATCCGTCGGCTTCTCCACGGGAGGCTATGAAGCCAAGTACGGGGACAAGATGTCATCCGTGCTGGACATCACTTACAAGAAACCCGAACGGTTGGAAGGAAGTGCCTCCGTCAGCCTGTTGGGAGCCTCGGCATACGTAGGAATTGCCACCAAGAAGCTAACCTGGACAAACGGCATCCGTTATAAAACCAACCAATATCTGCTCGGCACGCTGGATACAAAAGGAGAATACGACCCGCGTTATATCGACTATCAGACTTATCTGAACTGGACACCTTCGAAGCGTTGGGAAGTAGGCGCCATCGGCAATATTTCAGAAAACCGCTATAACTTCCAGCCGGAAGACCGCTACACCCGCTTCGGCACTCTCAGCAATGTACGTGAGTTTAAAGTCTATTTTGAAGGACAGGAGAAAGATTTATTCCGCACCCTGTTCGGAACCGCCTACGCCACCTACCGACTGAACGAACAGAACAGCCTGACCCTGCAAGCTTCCGCCTTCCACACGAAAGAACAGGAAACGTACGACATCACCGGGCAATACTGGCTGAACTCCCTGGACAGCGGAACGCAAGTAGACGGCACTACCAACGAAGAGGAAACTTCCGAAACCATCGGCGTGGGAACTTACATGGAACATGCCCGCAATTACCTTACCGCAGAAGTACAAAGTTATTCCATCACAGGCCGCCACCGACTGAAAAGCCACTCCCTGCAATGGGGTGCGGAGTTCAAACGGGAGCGCATCAAAGACCGGATGCGCGAATGGGAAATGCGCGACTCTGCCGGATACTCCATGCCACAAACTTCCGAAGGACCAGAACTCTTCTACACCCTCCGTTCGCGCAACGAAACGGACAGCAAACGATACGGATTTTACCTGCAAGATACATACCGCTTCCGCTCCACCGCCGGACTATTCACCCTGACCGCCGGCATACGAGGCAGTTACTGGGACTGGAACAAAGAATTCATTTTCAGCCCGCGTGCCTCCCTGGCTCTGATTCCGGCATTCAATGAGAAATTCACCCTGAGAGTAGCTGCCGGAGTCTATTACCAGGCACCATTCTATAAAGAATTCCGGGATACCACCCAGGTGGACGGGATAGCTACCGTATCTCTGAACCGTGACATCCGTTCGCAGCGCTCCCTGCACTTCGTGGCAGGTGGCGACTATAATTTCCGTGCCATGGACCGCCCGTTCCGCTTCTCCATGGAAGTGTATTACAAAGCATTGAGCAATCTCATCCCTTATAATATAGATAATGTACGGATTAGTTATTACGGACGCAACCTTTCCAAAGGTTACGCCACTGGTATCGACATGAAACTGTTCGGTGAATTTGTTCCCGGAACAGACTCTTGGCTGAGCTTCTCCCTGATGAAAACCGAAGAGAAAATAAACGGACAATGGCTCCCCCGTCCCACCGATCAGCGCTACCGTCTTTCGCTCTATTTTACGGATTATTTTCCCGGTAGCCGCAAGTGGAAAATGAACCTGAAAGGTACACTTGCCGGAGGTCTTCCCTTCGGCCCTCCACATAGCGGACGCGAGGCTGCCGTGTTCCGTACATCCCCTTACCGACGTGTGGATATAGGTATGTCCCGCTGTATTATCGACCGCAGTGAACGCGAAAATCAGCGCGGCATCCGCAGCCTTTGGTTGGGGGTGGATATTTTCAATTTGCTAAATATCAGCAACGTCAACTCCTATTATTGGGTGACAGATACCCGAAATAATCAGTTTGCAGTACCCAATTACCTGACATCTCGTCAGATTAACGTCCGCCTGTTGCTCGACTTCTGAACAGAAGTCTAAAAAAACCTTTCTAAACTTCAAATATCCAATAATTAATTGACGAAAAATTTCTCTATTAAGGAAGAAATCTCTTTCTTTGTGCTGTTTTATGCCTTTGATTAAGACATTATACCAACATTAATAAATATAGTTATGAAGATTTCACACATTGAGCATCTGGGCATTGCTGTTAAGAGCATTGAAGAAGCCCTGCCGTATTACGAGAACGTATTAGGTCTGAAGTGCTACAACATCGAAACTGTAGAAGACCAGAAAGTAAAAACCGCTTTCCTGAAAGTTGGTGACACTAAAATCGAACTTCTCGAACCGACCTCTCCCGAAAGTACTATTGCTAAGTTCATCGAAAACAAAGGTGCAGGCGTTCATCACGTGGCATTTGCTATCGAGGATGGTGTAGCAAACGCATTAGCTGAAGTAGAAGCTGCAGGCGTTCGCTTAATCGACAAGGCTCCGCGCAAAGGTGCTGAAGGTCTGAACATTGCTTTCTTACACCCGAAATCAACACTGGGCGTATTGACAGAACTTTGCGAAAAGCCGGAATAATATGCTTTAATTACGAATTTAGGAATGACGAATTACTTATTTTACAGGCAGTTCGTCATTTGTAATTCATAATTCACAATAAAAAAATAGTATTAACCCATTATATTTAATAAAATGAGTAATCAACTTGAAAAGATTAAAGAGCTTATAGATCGCCGCGCAGCTGCACGTCTGGGTGGTGGTGAAAAAGCGATTGCCAAACAGCATGAGAAAGGTAAATATACAGCTCGTGAGCGCATAGCCATGCTTCTCGACGAAGGTAGTTTCGAAGAAATGGATATGTTTGTAGAGCACAGATGTACCAACTTCGGTATGGAAAAGAAACACTATCCCGGTGATGGTGTTGTGACCGGTTGTGGTACTATCGACGGTCGTTTGGTTTATCTGTTCGCACAGGACTTTACAGTTTCTGCCGGTTCTTTGTCTGAAACGATGTCTCTGAAGATCTGTAAGATTATGGATCAGGCTATGAAAATGGGTGCTCCTTGTATCGGTATCAACGACTCGGGTGGTGCACGTATCCAGGAAGGTATCAACGCTTTGGCTGGTTATGCTGAAATCTTCCAGCGCAATATCCTGGCATCAGGTGTTATCCCGCAAATTTCAGGTATCTTCGGTCCTTGTGCCGGTGGTGCTGTTTACTCTCCTGCACTGACTGACTTCACGTTGATGATGGAAGGTACTTCTTATATGTTCCTTACCGGTCCGAAGGTGGTTAAGACTGTAACGGGTGAAGACGTAACTCAGGAAAATCTGGGTGGCGCAAGTGTTCACTCTACCAAATCAGGTGTAACTCACTTCACTGCCAAGACTGAAGAAGAAGGTTTGGCTTTGTTGCGTAAACTGTTGAGCTACATTCCCCAGAACAACCTGGAGGAAGCTCCTTACGTAGATTGCACCGATCCTATCGACCGTCTGGAAGATTCTCTGAATGAAATCATTCCCGATAGCCCGAACAAGCCGTATGATATGTACGAAGTAATTGCTGCTATCGTTGACAACGGTGAGTTCCTCGAAGTTCAGAAAGATTACTCAAAGAATATTATTATCGGTTTCGCACGTTTCAACGGACAGTCCGTAGGTATCGTTGCCAACCAGCCGAAGTATCTGGCAGGTGTGCTCGATAGTAACGCATCTCGTAAGGGTGGCCGCTTCGTTCGTTTCTGCGATGCTTTCAATATTCCTATCGTTTCATTGGTAGACGTTCCGGGATTCCTTCCGGGAACAGGCCAGGAATACAATGGTGTAATTCTGCATGGCGCTAAGTTGCTGTATGCTTACGGTGAGGCTACTGTACCTAAGGTAACAGTAACATTGCGTAAGTCTTACGGTGGTTCACACATCGTAATGAGCTGTAAGCAACTCCGCGGTGACATGAACTACGCATGGCCTACCGCTGAAATCGCTGTAATGGGTGGTGCCGGTGCCGTTGAGGTATTGTATGCCCGCGAAGCTAAGGAACAGGAAAATCCTGCTCAATTCCTGGCAGAAAAAGAAGCTGAATACACCAAGCTGTTTGCTAATCCTTACAATGCAGCTAAGTATGGTTACATCGATGATGTGATTGAACCGCGTAACACACGTTTCCGCATTATCCGCGCTTTGCAACAGTTGCAGACTAAGAAATTATCCAACCCAGCTAAGAAGCATGGTAATATTCCTTTGTAATCAGGCTTTTAACACTAAAAACAAGAACGATTATGAATAAAACAAAAATCGGAATATTCTTTACCTTGCTGCTGGTGTTAGGTGTATGCTCTTCCTGCGGAGAGAAGAAATCGAACAATAAGCTGGTGCTGAATGAAGTGCTGATTACCAACGAAGGTAATTATCAGGACGATTACGGCCTGCACAGCGCATGGATTGAAATATTCAACAGATCATACGGCAGCGCCGACCTAGCAGGCTGCTATCTGAAATGCAGCAGCCAGCCGGGCGATACTGTCAGCTACTTTATCCCTAAAGGTGATGTCTTGACTTTGGTGAAACCTCGTCAGCATTCATTATTCTGGGCTGATGGAGAAGCAAGACGTGGTACATTCCACACGAACTTTACGCTGAATCCGGAAACACAGAACTGGATTGGTTTATATGATTCAGGACGCAATTTACTGGATCAGATTACCATACCGGCAGGCGTATTACAAGCTAACCAATCTTATGCACGCATAAGTGATGCGGCCGAAAAATGGGAAGTTAAAGACGGTAGTGCAGAGAAATACGTAACTCCGAGTACCAACAACAAAACTATCGACAGCAATGCTAAGATGGAGAAATTCGAAGAGCATGATAGCGACGGTATCGGTATGTCTATTTCTGCCATGAGTGTAGTATTCTGCGGTTTGATTCTGCTTTTCATTGCTTTCAAGATTGTTGGCAGGGTATCTGTAAGCCTCAGTAAGCGTAATGCAATGAAGGCTAAAGGTATTACTGACAAACAGGAAGCTAAAGAAAAGAAACTGGGCGAAGCTCCGGGAGAAATATTTGCTGCTATTGCCATGGCTATGTACGAGATGCAAAGCGATGTACACGATGTGGAAGACACCGTTCTTACTATCACCCGTGTAAAACGCAGCTATTCACCATGGAGTTCGAAGATTTACACATTGCGTGAAACTCCTCAGAAAAAGTAATCACCTATAAATTGATAAAACAATGAAAGAATATAAATATAAAATCAACGGTAATACATATAAAGTTACCATTGGAGATATCGACGAAAATATCGCTCATGTAGAAGTGAACGGTACTCCCTACAAGGTAGAAATGGAAAAGGCACCGAAAGTGGTTGTTAAACCGGTAGTACGTCCTACAACTCCGGCTCCCGCTCCTGCAACTCCGGTAGTGAAACCGGCTGCTGCTTCTACTGGCAAGTCAGGTGTTAAATCACCGCTTCCTGGTGTTATCCTCGACATCAAAGTCAATGTGGGTGATACAGTGAAGAGAGGACAAACCATTATTATCCTTGAGGCTATGAAGATGGAGAACAATATCAACGCCGACAAAGACGGTAAAATTACTGCGATCAACGTAAGTAAAGGAGATTCCGTTCTCGAAGGTAATGACCTTGTAATTATTGAATAATATGGGAGAATTTATCACATTTATAGGAAACAACCTTGCCGACTTCTGGACGTACACGGGTTTTGCCAATGCAACGGTAGGCCACGTTGTTATGATCCTGGTAGGTTTGTTCTTCATATACTTGGCGGTAGCCAAGGAATTTGAACCGATGCTGCTGATTCCTATCGGATTCGGTATGCTGATCGGTAATATTCCTTTCAACATGGAAGCCGGACTGAAAGTTGGTATCTATGAGGAAGGTTCTGTACTCAACATCTTATATCAGGGAGTAACCTCCGGTTGGTATCCACCGCTCATCTTCTTGGGCATTGGTGCTATGACGGACTTCTCGTCTCTGATATCCAATCCTAAGTTGTTACTAATCGGTGCTGCTGCTCAGTTTGGTATCTTCGGTGCTTACATGATCGCTTTGGAAATAGGTTTCGATCCTATGCAAGCCGGTGCAATCGGTATCATCGGTGGTGCCGACGGTCCGACGGCTATCTTCCTTTCATCCAAGCTGGCCCCTAATCTGATGGGTGCGATTGCGGTATCAGCCTATTCGTACATGGCGTTGGTACCGGTAATCCAGCCGCCTATCATGCGCCTGTTGACCAACAAGCACGAACGTCTGATCCGTATGAAACCGCCGCGCGTAGTTTCTCACACGGAGAAGGTAATCTTCCCGATTATCGGTTTGTTGCTGACTTGTTTCCTTGTTCCGTCCGGTCTGCCTTTGTTGGGTATGCTGTTCTTCGGTAACCTGTTGAAAGAAAGTGGAGTAACCCGTCGTTTGGCTGAAACGGCACGTGGTCCGCTGATTGATACAATTACTATCCTGTTAGGTTTGACAGTAGGTGCCTCTACTCAGGCTTCTGAGTTCCTGACACTCGACTCTATCAAGATCTTCGGTCTGGGTGCATTGTCATTCGTAATTGCTACCGCTTCAGGTGTGATCTTCGTGAAGATTTTCAACCTCTTCCTGAAGAAAGATAATAAGATCAACCCGTTGATCGGTAATGCAGGTGTATCTGCCGTACCTGATTCGGCACGTATCTCTCAGGTAGTAGGTCTGGAATATGATCCTACAAACTACCTGCTGATGCACGCCATGGGTCCGAACGTTGCAGGTGTAATTGGTTCAGCAGTAGCTGCCGGTATCTTGCTGGGATTCTTGATGTAAAAGATATGTGCGTTGAGTGGTATCTTTGCCATTCAAAACATCCGGTATATTTTAGCGCTCCTTCGGTTGAAGGGGCGCTATTTTTATTCGTTAATCTATCTAAAAGAAGCTACGAATATTTCGTAAAGTAAATCTTTTTAGTAACTTGCAGCCAATTAAGCAATACTTTAAAGATAAAAAGACTATGCGGAAACTCTTTATTCTACTCTTTTTCAGTGCCTCTTCATTGCTGATGGCACAAAACACCAACCCCATTCAGGAAGCAATGGCAAACTATGATTATGAAACGGCATTGACGCTTATTGATAAGGAGACGCCGACTGTTCCCCTACTCTATCAAAAAGGGAAAGCGCTGAAAAGTCTTGGCAACAACAGGGAAGCGCTTCAAGTATATGAAGAAGTCGTGATGCAAGATTCTCTGAATCCACGAGCTTATATTGAAGCAGCAGAGTGCTGCAAGTCATTATTAAAAAACAAACAGGCATTAAAATATTATCAAAAGGCAGTGGACCTGAATCCGGATAATAAATATGCCCGTATCCAATACATTACTCTATTACTGAATCAGCGAAAATTCGATGAAGCATTGGGAGAGAGCAGTCTACTTACAGAAACAGATAGCTCGGCTGTTGCATTACATCTACAAGCTCAAAGTTTTGAAGGGGTAGATGACATTTTAGCGGCATTGGGATGCTATGAAAACATACAGGAAAAATATCCCAACGACTTTCTGGCTGCTGCCAAAGCAGCAAGACTACACATCGAAGGAGCATTTTATAATTATGCTATCGAAGCTACTGAAAAATACCGCCAGATAGACAGTACAAACGTTGTTGTAAACCAACAAAATGCATTGGCATACTGCCTGATGAAAGATTATCAGACCGCAATACAGAGATACGAACAGTTACTAAGCCTAGGGGACAGTACATTTACCACCTGTTATTATTTAGGAGTCAGTTATTACGCAGTAGAAAAGTTTTATGAAGCACATGATATACTGGAAGTAGCTCGCCAATATGATAAGCGTAATGTGAATCTGCTATATTATTTAGGACGCTCCTGTTCCAAAACGTCATGGAAGGATCAAGGAGTTGCATATCTGGAAGAAGCTGTGGCATATGCTACCCCACCCGATAGTGCTATGGTACGCCTCTATGTCGGCCTCACAGACTGTTATAAAATGGCACTAATGCCTAAAGAGCAAATCAAAACGATGCAAGACAGATATGATAAATATGATATAGAAAATCATAAGCTCTTGTATGACATGGCATATGTTTACCAATATCAGTTGAAAGATAAAAAGAATACAGAACGTTGTCTGGAGGCTTTCCTTAAAACGCGTCCCAAAAACAGCAGTGAGCAACCCGAAACAGATGATAAAGGAAATGTAATATTAGGATTAAGTACTTATTATGGTGCGGCCGAAACTTGGCTGAAAGATCTTCGCGAGAAAAAGAAAGTGGATGACTTCTTTCAGGGGAAAGTGATTGCAGTACCAACAAATACGAAAAAGACAGAAACTTCCAGAGACACAGTAAAGAAGTGAAAACGTTTGCATAACATTATAAAGTATATAATAGCGGAGTAGCGGCAGCTTTCTCCGCTATTTGCTTATATTAGCACCAAAATACGGATATAATAACGAAAAGCTAATATCATGAAAAAATTATTCCTTATCCTGGGAACGTTTTTACTTTCCCTTAGTACGTATGCAGCTATGAACGTAAACAAAATCGACCCTCCGTTTTGGTACGCCGGAATGCAAAATCCCGAACTCCAACTTATGGTCTACGGTGAAGACATCGGTAACTCTTCCGTTACTGTCAACTATCCCGGCGTTTCTTTGAGCAGCACTGTCAAGCTGGAAAGCCCGAACTACCTGATTGTCTACCTGAGACTGGAGAAAGATGTGAAACCCGGTAAAGTAGCTCTCACTTTTGCACAAGGCAAAAAGAAAATCGTTAAAGAGTATGAACTGAAAGCACGCGGCAAGAAAAGCTGTGAACACAAAGGTTTTGATGCTTCCGACGCCCTCTACCTGTTGATGCCCGACCGCTTTGCAAACGGTAATCCGGACAATGACCAAATCCCCGGCATGGCCGAATACAAAGTAGACCGCAATGATCCGAACTCCCGCCATGGTGGTGACCTTGCAGGTATCGAGCAAAATCTGGATTACTTCTCCGACTTGGGTATAACCGCTCTTTGGTTCACTCCGGTACTGGAAAACAACATGACCGGCGGTTCGTACCACGGCTATGCTACTACCGATTACTATAAAGTTGATCCGCGTTTCGGCACCAACGAAGAGTATCAGCAACTGATATCCAAATGCCACGACCGCGGCATCAAGATTGTAATGGATATGATCTTCAACCACTGCGGCGTAGAACATCCATGGATTAAAGATATGCCGTCTAAAGATTGGTTCAACAATCCCGATCATGAAAAGAACTTCGTGCAGACTTCTTTCAAACTGACTCCGCACGTTGATCCTTATACTTCACAATACGACTTCGACCAGATGAACGACGGTTGGTTTGTTACCGCTATGCCGGACCTTAACCAAAAGAACCCGCACGTATATCGCTACCTGGTACAGAATAGCTTCTGGTGGATTGAGTACGCTAATATCGACGGTATCCGCATGGACACTTATCCGTATGCCGACTATGACGCCATGAGCAACTGGATGAAAGAGCTGAACGAAGAATACCCCAACTACAACACCGTAGGCGAAACCTGGGTTACCGAACCGGCTTATACAGCTTGGTGGCAAATGGATTCCAAGCTCTCTGCCCCGAAGAACAGTAACCTGAAAACCGTTATGGACTTCAGCTTCTTCGATAAAATCAATACTGCCAAGAACGAGCAGACCGAAACATGGTTCAAAGGTCTGGATCGCGTGTACAATAGCTTCGTATACGACTTCCTCTACCCCAACCCTGCTTCCGTACTGGCATTTATCGAAAACCATGATACCGACCGCTTCCTGGGTGAAGGCGACAATCTGCCAATGCTGAAACAAGCTTCTACCTTGCTACTTACCACCCGCCGTATTCCGCAACTCTACTATGGTACGGAAATCATGATGAACGGTGTAAAGAGCAAGAGTGACGGATACGTTCGTAAAGACTTCCCCGGTGGATGGACTGGCGATACAGAAACTGCACTGACAGCCGCAGGACGCAGTAAGATACAGAACGAATGTTATAACTTCTACAAGACCTTATTGAACTGGCGTAAAGGAAACGAGGTTATCGCCAAAGGTAGCATGGTGCAATTCATGGTACAGAATGGTGTTTATGCGTATGCTCGCCAGCACGAAGGTAAAACCGTATTCGTAATGTTGAATGGTACAGATGCCGAAACTACTGTTCCTTTGAAATTCTACAAAGAAATATTGAAAGATTCCAAACAAGGAAAAGATATTCTTAGTGGAAAGACAGTTGCATTCGGTGAATCGCTGACAATGGGACCAAGAGAGTCATTGGTTATCGAATTATAAATCGTATTTTAATTATAACAGAAGGGTATAGAAATAAGCTTTCTATACCCTTTCTTTATTCATAAAAGTATATTCTCTAATCTTTCTTCCAAACCTCCCCTCACAAATATTAGTCAAACATTTGACTAATTCCAATAAAAAGCTCTACCTTTGCGCCCGAAAAATAAAAAGCAACATAGCAATGGAGAATTACAATTCATCCCGCGGGCTTATCCAGCAAATGCTAAGAACCCGCATGGCATTCCGCCAAGCTCTGCAACGCGTTTTGAAACGCAATAACATAGATATCACCTTTGAAATGTTACAAGTACTGAGTTCCCTGTGGCAGGAACAAGGAATCAGCCAGCAGGCATTAGCCGAAAAGACAGCCAAAGACAAAGCCTGCATGACTAATCTGATGGCAAACCTCGAAAAGAAAGGCTGGATCATGCGCCAGGAAGACCCTAACGACCGTCGTAACCGACTTGTGTACCTCACTCCCGCAGGAGAAGAGATATCCGACCGTGTACGCCCGCTCATCAAGGATTTTTATACCCAGACGGGCCAACTGATGGGAATAGAGAACCTAAACGCATGTTCCAATCAACTAGAGACACTCTATGAGATATTCAACCAGTTCTAATTTTCTTCGCCTCTTGCTCATTCACATACTTGCTGTAGCTCCGCTGTGGCTAACCGCTCAGGAGAATGCGCATCTATTATCCGTAGACGAACTTTTCCGTCTTGGCACAGAAAACAGTCTTCAACTTAAAAAGAGCAAACTACAAGAGGTTATTTATAACGACCAAAAGAAGTCTGCATACACAGACCGATTGCCAGATATCCAAGTAGGTGCCAGCGCCGGAATCATAGGCCAGCCCGTCATCTTTCAGCGGGGACTTTCACATCCCGTGCGCCCCGAAACACCAGACTGGTCACAAAACTATAACATCAACCTGACGCAACCCCTCTACCAGGGAGGAAGGATACAGGCCCAAATACATCAGGCCGAACTTAAAGAGCAAATAGCCGCCCTAACCAGTGCCGACAACGAAGCCGAAATCAAGCTGGTACTGCTGCAACAGTACATGACGCTTTTCAGTTACTACAAGCAGCGGGAAGTGCTGGCACGCAACATCGAAGAGTCCGAACACCGACTGAAAGATATCCGTCGGATGAAAAAAGAAGGCATAGTCACCCGCAATGATGAAATCCGCAGTGAACTGCAACTGACCAATGACCGCCTGGCCTATCAGGAAGCCGACAACAGCATCTCCATAGCTTCGCAACAACTCGATATTCTGTTGGGACTGGACGAATCACAGCTGATAGTACCGGACACCACTTTACTGTATACCGCCGTCAGTATGTCTGATTATGATACGTATGTACAATTAGCCTACAACAATTATCCGGGCATGCAGATTGTCCGCCAACAAACCCTGCTGGCAGAAAACGATATCCGGCTGACTAAAGCAAACTACCTTCCCAGCCTGTCACTGCATGCGGGCAACACCCTTGCACGCCCACTCAGCACTACGCTGGCTGACATGTACAACAACAATTGGAACATCGGCCTCAGCCTCTCATACAACCTGTCGTCTCTTTATCAAAATAAGCACAAGATGCACGAAGCCCGGCAGACGGTACAACTTCAAAAGTATGCCGAAGAACTCCTGATGCAGAACGTCCGTATTCAGATCCGAACTGCCTACACCCGCCATAAAGAGGCCCTGAACCGAATAGAAGCCCTGAAGCTCTCTGTCAGCCAGGCAGAAGAAAACTACCGGATTGTGCAAAACCGCTACTTGAACCAGCTTTCCATCCTCACCGACCTGCTGGATGCAAGCAGCGTGCGGCTGGATGCTGAACTGCAACTGACCGTTGCCCGTACGCAGGCCATTTACACTTACTATGAATTACAGCGAACCTGTGGCATGCTTTAATTTTTAATTATTAATTTTTAATTTACAATTGTAATCTATGTCCGAATTACAAAAGAAACATAAGCAACTGAAGAGATTAAGAATAAGGAATATCACCCTCAATACGGTATGTATCCTCCTTGCATTGGCGGGAATTTCATGGACAATCAATTATTTCTGGAAATACGTCCATTACGAAATCACCAATGATGCCGTAGTAGACCAGTATATAGCTCCGCTCAATATCCGCGCTTCGGGTTATATCAAGGAAGTCCGCTTCACGGAGCACCAGCCCGTGCATGCCGGAGACACCCTTCTCATTCTTGACAACCGGGAATACCTCATCAAAGTAAAGGATGCGGAAGCTGCCCTGATGGATGCGAAAGGTGCAAAAGATGTATTAAGTTCCGGCATTCAGACCTCGCAAGTAAATGTAGCCATTCAGGAAGCCAACATTGCAGAAACCAAGGCCAAGCTCTGGCAGCAGGAACAGGACTATCGCCGCTATGCCAACCTGCTTGCCGAAGAATCCGTCAGCCAGCAACAATATGAACAGGTAAAAACGGCCTACGAAGCAACCCAAGCACGCTATCAGGCCCTGCTGCAACAAAAGGAAGCAGCAAAATCCCAATACTCCGAAACAAGTAAGAAATCTACCGGCATCGAAGCGAATATCCTTCGCAAAGAAGCGGATCTGGATATGGCAAAATTGAATCTCTCTTATACGATAGTCACCGCTCCTTACGACGGATATATGGGACGCCGCACCCTCGAACCGGGACAATTCGTACAAGCCGGACAGACCATCTCCTATCTTGTACGGGGCAACGACAAATGGATCACCGCCAACTACAAAGAAACGCAGATTTCCCACATTTACATCGGGCAGAAAGTACGCATCAAGGTCGATGCTTTCCGCGGGCATATCTTTCACGGCACTGTTACCGCCATATCCGAAGCAACCGGTTCCAAGTACGCCCTGGTTCCAACTGATAACTCCGCCGGCAACTTCGTCAAAGTGCAGCAACGCATTCCCGTTCGCATCGAGCTGGACGACGCCACTCCCGAAGAGATGAAAAGCCTCCGTGCAGGCATGATGGTAGAAACCGAAGCACTGAGAAAATAAGGAAGTCCACTGATGGTAAAACTGAACCTTCCACTCCGCCCCTGGGTACCGCAATGGCTGGGTATCGTCACTATGTTCGTGGTGATGTTCCCTATCATTATGCTCAACGGAACCTATACGGGAAGCATGCTGGAAGTCAGCAGTACCCTCGGAATACTCAGCGAAGACATTACAATGGGGTATTATGCGGCAGCGGCAGGTATGGCAGTAGCTTATCCCATCATTCCTAAAATTCGTGCAATCGCCACTCCAAAGACGATGCTGCTTACCGACCTGATCCTGCAAATCTTTCTCAGCTACATCTGCGCCCAGGTTGGCAATATGGACATCACCATTATATGCAGCTTCTTCATCGGCTTCCTGAAAGCCTTCATTATGTTGGAGTTTATTATTCAGGTACGCCCGTTCTTCAGTCCGAAAAATGTGCGTAGCGAGTTCTACGCCTACTTCTACCCCATCGTATTCTCCGGCGGACAAATATCCATGGCACTGACGGCACAATTGGCCTATTACTATCAGTGGCAGTACATGTATTACTTTACAATCCTGTTGATGCTAATTGCCATTATCTTTATCCTGTTGTTTTTCCGGTATGCCAAGCGCCCTATGCGCATCCCTTACAAAGAAATCGACGGAAGAAGCATGTTTATCATAGCTGCTGCATTGCTTTTCAGCATTTACATATTTACCTACGGAAAGACATTAGATTGGTTCTCCTCTCCCAAAATACGGATTTATACGATTGCCATCCCCATACTGATTTACCTTTTCGTCCATCGGCAACGGACACAGGAGAAGCCATACGTCAGCCTGAAACCACTCCATCACCATAAATCCATCATCGGATACACTTTCATGGTACTGGTCATGTTTTTCAGTGCCAGCAGTTCCCTGATTACCAATTACCTGAACAGCATTATCCGCGTAGACAGCGTGCATGCCAATTCGCTCAGCCTGATGCTTATACCGGGATTCATTGTGGGAGCCATCATCTGTTTCTGGTGGTTCAGATGGCAGCGATGGCGGTTCCGCTATCTTATTTCCGGAGGAATGTTCTGCTACGTCATCTATCTGGTCATCCTCTACTTCGGCATCACGCCCTACTCCACTTACGAGATGCTTTACTTTCCGGTTTTCCTCCGCGGACTGGGGATGATGACTCTTTTCATAGCCTTCGGTGTATATGTAGTAGAAGATTTGGACCCTAAGCTCATGCTGTCTAACGCTTTCTTTCTGATATCCCTCCGCTCTGTGCTGGCTCCGGCAATATCCGCTTCTTTTTTCAGTAACCTGCTCTACTACTTACAAATTAAGGGGATGAATACCCTTTCTGAACACATGACGCTCACCAATCCACTGGCTTCCTCCCGCTATGCGCAAGCCATGAACAGTGCCTTGGCGCAGGGACACGGATATGATGAAGCCAGCCAGTTAGCTGCCAATAACTTTTATTCCACGCTTCAGCAACAGAGCCTGCTACTGGGCATCAAGACTGTAATCGGCTATCTGCTGATTGCCGCATTGGTTATCGCAGTGGTTTCCGCTTTCATCCCTTTCCATAAGACTCTGAAAGTGGCTGTGGTGAAGACGGGAGACGATATGGTATAAAGATTATAAATGCCAGCTAATTCCGCATGCCATCTCCAGATAGTGCACACGTACACGTTTCGAGTAGCTATCCTCAATCTCTCCTGTCAACAGGTTTCTCTTTTCAAAAGTCTGCGTAGCCCGTTCAGGGAGGAAGAGATATTTGGCCTCCACCGAAAAATGGAGTTTGCGCCAGATACGCCTCGACAACATAGCCGAAGTCTGAATAGCACTCATTAAACCACCGGGTTCTATGGAGAATGACTGATCATAATTAATCCAACGTACTACATTGGAATTCTTTTCTTTCACATAAAAATGAGAAGAATGTTCCTCTGCATCAACCAGGTAATATCCCAAGCGCAACTGTACATCCCATACCGGTTTATTCAGCCGATAGGCAATGCCAAAGGCCATAGACAAACCCATTTCATCATCAAAATCATACGCATCCTTTACAAAATGGTCATTTTTATAAGGTCTTCTCAACTTATCCCCATTTCCTTCTCTGATGAGGGGGGCCACACTCATAGAAGAAAAGATTCCCCAGTGTGGAAATACATAGAAAGTATAAGCAAAGCTCATGACGGGAACAGGAGAAGAAGAAATCCAGGATTCTCCACTCTGAAAATGACAAGATACTCCGGTGGTTAAGTCAAGCTGATGACGTGAATTTCTATTTTGTGCCTGTCCGCCCATAATGCTCAGCAGTCCCACTGCCAGCAAAGTGATAAATAGCTTTCTCATTGACTCTTCATTTATTGCATGGTGATCTCATCCGTTTCTTTGGTAAACTCTTCCCCTTTGCGGGTCGTCACTACGACTTTAAACCGATGCACTCCGGCTTGAGGAAGTGTACGGGGTATCTTATAAAAAACAGTTCCATACGTGTAACCGTATTTATAATCTGCCGATTGATCCTCTTGGCGCAAAGGATAGTCCATGAAAAGTTCGTTCACATCCGTACCGGCAGGATGGGATTTATCATAAGCGGTAAGTGAGATAATCTGTATATTGGCGATGGTATCAGTCAGGATGTATTCATAATATGTTCCCTCTACAGTCTCTTTCTCATATTCAAAGTCCAAAGGTATCCGCAACATATATGCCTGGCGAGATACCACTCCACCCACCGGAGCAACAGGCACGCTTCCAGCATTATCCAAGTGTTCCACCTTACCTATTCCGGTTAAGGTCACCTGACAGGGAATGTATTCTTCAAATTCCTCGCAGCACATTGCCGTACAAAGCAAAAAAAACAGTGCCAGTAAAACGGATAACTTGTTTTTCATATTTTAGTTTTTTAGTGTGTAAGCAGTCTCACCTTTTAAGAAATGCAAGAAATTGTGAAATACTGCATAAAGGCACTAATAGTTTTGTGATATATAAAAAATGAGGTTGTGTCAAAATTGAACTGCACCCCAAAAGCTTTATGTCTAACTTTTGGGGTGCAGTTCAAATGCTGACACAACCTCTCTTTATGTAAATAGAAAAAATACAAATAGTTGCCTGTATGTTTCTTATTTTTTTAACTTTGTATTCTCTAAAATTTTGAAGCAAAAATATCAGTACATCATCAAGTAATATCTGTTATTATGAAGATATCAAAAATAAAAGTGAATAATTACAGGCTTTTAAAGTCATTTGAATTAGAAGTAGAGGAAAAACTCTCACTGATTATTGGAAAAAACAATACAGGAAAAACTTCTTTGTTTTCAGTATTGAGCAAATTTCTGAATCCAAGTAGTAGAAAAGGATTTCTATATAATGACTTTAATACTGACTTTAAAAAGATCGTTGAAAATTCTGTTATCAATGCCGAAATAGAGAAAGAAAAATGGCAAGATCTGATGATAAGTATGCTTGTGTACATTGACTATGAGGAAAATGATAATTTGGAAAATATTTCAGAATTAATTCTAAACTTAGACCCAACAGACCACACCTTAATTCTTTCTTTTGAATATTTTCTGAATTATGACAGTTACTTGAGGTTACGTAAGGACTTCGCCGGATTCAAGTCTGATAAATTGCCAGAAAGAGGATTTGATTTTTTCTTAAATAAGAATGTAGCGTCATATTTCAAGAAACGCAATAGGGTATTAGAATCAGGAAATGAAACTAACAGTATTGAGATTGATGATATAAGAGTTCGCCGAATCATCAATATACAAACAATATCTGCCAAAAGAGATATTGACAACGAGGGCTCAAACTCAGAATCAGGAAGAGCATTATCCCGTTTTTCTGCTGAGTTTTATAAATCAAGAGGTAGCGTAAATACAATTGATTTATCTGATTTTCAGAAGAAATTGCTTGAAACCGATAAAACTTTTAATGACATATATAAGGTTATCTTCAAACCTGTTACAGATAATATCAAAAAATTTGCATCTCATGGCAGTACCGAGCCGTTATTGGAAATTATTTCTAATTTGCAGGAAGAAAAATTATTAAACGATAATACTTCTGTTATATACAATCAGGATGGGCATACATTACCTGAAGATTATAATGGACTGGGATATCTCAACCTTTTCGCTATTATTTATTGCATCCATATTAAACTAGATCTCTTGAAAAAACATGGAATAGTCAATGAAAAACCATCCGACATCAATTTGCTTTTCATAGAAGAACCGGAAGCGCACACACATCCACAATTACAATATGCTTTCATTCGGAATATTAAAGAGATGTTGGAACAAGAATCAAAAGGAATTGTATTACATACTATTATTAGCACCCATTCATCACATATTGTGTCACAAAGTGAATTTGATGATATAAAATATTTTTATAGAGATTTCAAGGATAACAATATACTTGTTAGAAACCTGTCTGAACTTCAAAAAATATATATGAATGAAGAAAGTAAGGAAGAAGACAAAACCATACAAAAGAAAAACTTTCAATTCTTAAAACAATATTTGACATTAGAGAAAGCGGAACTGTTTTTTGCAGACAAAGCCATTTTTATAGAGGGAGATACAGAGCGAATATTGATGCCTGCCATGATGAAGAAATTAGATATGGAAAAATCTAAAGAAGATAGTTTTATCCCTCTCATGTCCCAGAACATATCTATAATTGAAGTTGGCGCATATGCTCACATATTCGAACATTTTCTAAGATTCTTAGGAATAAAAACACTCATAATTACCGATATTGATTCTGTAAATGATTCCGATACAGCTTGTCCCGTATGTATTGGAAAGAAAACAAGTAATGCGTCCATCAAGCATTTTTTGGAAGGTAAGACATTAGATAATCTGAAAAAGCTCCCGAAAGAAGAAAAGATCTTGAAGTTTGAAGGAGGAAAATGGGTTGGTGATGTCAATGGACATTTACGAATATCTTTCCAAACAGAACAAGACAGTTATCATGCTCGCAGTTTTGAAGATTCGTTTATTGCCCTAAACTATGATTTTATAAATGATAATAAGGCTCATTTTAATGGATTAAAATGTCGAGATGATTTTGACAAAGGTAAATATACAGAACATCCTATTTATGAGATAACAGAAAAATGTATTGCTAAAAAGACAGTTTTTGCAACAGATATACTTTATTTTAGTAACGATAATATGAGCAATTGGAGTATACCACAATATATAAAGGAGGGATTAGAATGGCTAGCGTAGTGATTGACGATATCAAGAAGCACATTGATAATGGCAATAATTTTTTGCTAAGCGGAGGTGCAGGTAGTGGAAAAACATACACGCTGATGCAGGTATTAGACCTTATACACGAAAAGAATCCTGTAGCGAATATTGCTTGTATCACTTATACCAACGTAGCGGTAGATGAAATTAAATCCCGTTCGCCATACGAAAACTTAAGGGTGTCAACCATTCATGATTTTCTATGGGATGTTATCAAATCATATCAGCCAAACATAAAAAAGTCTCTTGCTTATTTAATCACTTTGTATTCCACAGATAACAAAGCCGGAATAAAATATGACGGAGAGCAAACCTTGGATATTGCTTATTTTTCAGACAAAACAATTGAGTATAGAGATTATCGTAAATTGGAAGAAGGCATTGTATGGCATGATGACATATTAAAAATTGCTCATCATATGTTTGATACATATCCTCTGCTTTGTAATATTATCAAAGATAAATTTCAATATATTCTTGTTGATGAGTACCAAGACACCGATAAACAAGTAATAGAGATATTTTTGGACTTTTTTCAACGAAATAAAGAACGACAGAATGTATTGGCTTTTTTTGGTGATTCTATGCAGTCAATATATGACACTAAAGGCGTGGGAAACATCACACATTATGTGACCGCAGATATTGTCAAAGAAGTAAAGAAAGAAGATAATTACAGATGTTCGGAAAAAGTAATTGAGTTGATTAATAAAGTCAGGAATGATGGTATTGTTCAAAAAGCAGCAAAGGATAACAAAATTGGCAATATTACATTTCTATATTCAAATAGGGACAATGTAAATATCAAAAATATAAAACAAGAAAATACCATTTTCAAAGATTGGGATTTTAGTAATACGGAAGAAACAAAAGAATTGTATCTTACGCATCGACTTATTGCAAAGGAATTTGAATTCGAAGAAATTCTTAGTAAATATCCTTATGCCGATGATTTGTTAGGAGATGAAACAAGAAGAAATAGATTTTCGAATCACTTATTTAAAATACAAGAAATCATTTATCTTTATGACAATAAAAGGTATAATGAGTTGATTAATAAGACCAATTTTAAAATCAGAAAATTATCAGACAAAACAGTTCTTAAAAATAAGATAGAAGAATTGCGCGCTGGGACAAAAAATACAATCGAAGAACTAATCGACTTGGCAGATAAGCATGGCTTAATTGTCAGAGATGATAAGCTCAATGACTTCATTAAAGAAAATGAGGATTTTTATAACGCTGTAAAAGGGTTGGATAAGAAACAAATAGAAAAAGTTTACCATTACGTTGAAGGACATTCACCTTATTCAACTCAACATGGCGTTAAAGGCGCTGAATTTGAAAATGTTTTTGTTATCCTTGATAATGGTCGGTGGAATCAGTATAACTTTCAATACCTGTTTGAATCAACGGCAGGGAAAGAAAGTGTTATTGAGAGAACACGCAAAATATTTTACGTTTGTTGTTCTCGCTCAAAAAATAATTTAGTTGTTTTTTACCACAAGCCCACTTCTGCAACTATTGCCAAGGCAAAAGACTGGTTTGGAGAGGAAAATATTTTTCAGACTTAATTAATAATCAATAAAATGAATTTGACATAAAAGAACCTATTTACAGATGGGACGGTGAATATTTTGGATTTCTTTATAATGGAAGATTGTTTGATAAACATTCAACATATTTAGGATGGGTAGATGAAAATGAAGTATGGAAAAAAGATGGAACCTATCTTGGTGAAATTATTGACGGAAGTTAGATTTTACGTAGAACTTCAATAGCAACAAGAGCAAGACGTGCTATTAGAGCAACACCTGCAACACCAGCATCAAAGGCGAATAGAGCAACAAGAGCAATACGTTCATCATATGTAGATGCTCTTGATGTGTTTAATTGAAAAGAGGTAAAAAGCTTCGCCGAAAGAATTCAGAGAAGTGGCAAGAGTTATCTCCTGCCACTTGTTTTATTTTATTCTATTCGTTATTGAATGCTACCTTCATGACTCGTTTCTTTGTCGGGGTATTCGACAAATCATACTTACCCTCTATAGTCTTTGCCAAGTTCGTCATATCCTCATTGATTTTAGTACGGGTAACCTCTGCATAGATTTGAGTAGTTTTAATGGATAAGTGTCCCATCATTTGACTAAGGCTCTCTATTGGAACACCTTGTGTCAAGCAAACGGTCGTAGCGAACGAGAAACGGCTCATGTGGAATATCAGCCGTTTATCTATGTCGGCAGCTTTAGCAATCCGTTTTAGTTGCCAGTTCATGTTTACATGGGTTTGAAGCGTGAATACTTTTCCGCCTGTTCCGGCAAACTCCGTATCTCTGTATCTTTCAAGAATTTGTTTGGGAATATCCAACAGGGGAATATAAGAAGCCGTTCCGGTCTTTTGCCTGTCGAGAATAATCCACAGGCTACTGTCTTCCATTTCTTGAATGTTAGAATGTTTCAGATTTCAGAGGTCAATAATCGCTATGCTTGTAAAGGTCGAGAAAATAAACATATCACGGGTAAAGCGCCATGTGGCAAATTTGAATTTCGCTTGCATAATGCGTTGTATCTCATCGTTGGAAAGCCACGGACATTTAGGGACAACTCGTTCAGGAACAAAATCAAAGAATGGGTTCTGCCGTAGCACTCCTTTATTACAAGCCCTCACGACAGCCTGACGGAACGTGTTCTGCAAACTATAACGCAAAAAGGGCTTTTCATACTTCTGTCCTGTATCTCCATATTTGAAGTAGTCTTTCGATACGCCTAACCCTGCAACCGGCTCCCAAAAACCTAAACGGGGAGAATAGTAAACCATAGCCATCAGATTTTGTGTATGATCCATATTCTCCGGAATATACATAACGATATCTTGTTTTTCACCATAAGGATGCGGTATCAATAGTGACATATTATCATACATCTTATACGAAACCATCAACTTAATTTTCTTCCACAGCAACGAATATGAGATATCATCTATTCGGGTAGGTTTCAGATACGGATTACCGGTTTCATAAGTGTAAGGGTCATCATATTGAATGCTGTTCCGAAGTTGATAATAACTTGGCCGCTGAATCGTAGCACGATATCCCAACATCATCTGTACCTTATCAGACCGGTAACTCACCGAAGCCTGTGGAAAGAAATCTTTATATGTACGGCTTTGTTCATCCACTTTATTGCCATTCTCAAAATAATCGAAACCGACATTTTCAAAACGCAGTCCTAAATTAAACATCCACTTGTCTATACTTTTTGAATAACTGAGAAAAGCCGCAAACAACTTCTGTTTCGACATATTCTCATTAGACGCAAGCGAAGGAGCTCCCTCATTTTCATCCACCCAATAAGTCTGCTCATTGGTCGTATGGCTATATTCCATGCCATAATTAAAATTACTTCCCAATAGAGGTGTAGATAAAGTAAGTTTGCCTGCATATAAATCATAGTCCTGTAAAGAGCGCGTACCCACTTCCACTTCATCTTCTCTTTCGGAAACAGAAAAATCATGGTTTTCACTGCTGCCTTTAGCATAGTCCATATCCAACTGCACTTTAAGCCAAGGGGACACATTACCGGTATAATAAGCATTCAGAAGGTGAGAATTAGCATTCATATCTACCTTAGTGTTCGTTGGAAACTCCTCTATTGACACACGATCCTTTGTTACAGCCGATACTATATCCACTCCACCTTATATAATAAGGAGTACGCGTATAAACATACTTGGCACCTATAGAATGTCGTTCGTCTAATTCATAGTTGAGTCCTCCCTCCAGATAATGAAACTTATTATGGACCTTTTGTATAGCAATCTGTTGTACAGCCGTTATGTTTTCTTCCGCTTCCAAAGTCTGCATCGAATTAATATCAATTTCACGTTGTTTCTCACTATACCCGTAATAAGCAAACAGGTCCAATTTATTCTTACGGTAATTCAGATCCACCGCCCCATCGGCAGAAATTTTACTCCTGACATCCATTCTTCCGAAAACCTCACCGCCTATCCCCTCTCCGGGTGGACGTATAGCTTCAATCAGAACCACTGCACTAACAGAAGCATCATACTCCGGTCCGGGGTTAGTAATCACAGTAACTTTCTTAATATGTGTAGAGCTTAGCCTCTCCAATTCATTATCATTCCTTACAAGACGATTATTGATATAAATCAGTGGAGTACCTTTACCCAATACACTGATGGCATCTCCATTTTTCACGATAAAAGGTTGCTTTTCCAGAACATCGTTGGCCGTACCCACATTCTTCAGCGGACTGTTTGCCACATCCATAGCAATGCCACCATTCTCCATCTTAAAATGCTGACGAGTCCCCCTAACAACTACTTCACCCAACAAGTTGGTATCTTCTTCAAGTTTTATTGTATTCAGAACATTCTGCTTTACCGCCACAGATGTAGTCACATATCCCAGATAGCTGACCTTAACAATCGGATTTTCTTTTGTAGTTTCGAGCATAAAGTTTCCTTCCATGTCTGTAACCGTTCCGGCAAATGTCATAGAGTCCTTATCCTGTACGATAACGATATTTGCAAATGCTAAAGGTTCACCTTTCCCGTCAGTAACTCTACCGGATATACTCATATTTTGTGCATAAATGCCTGACAATATACAGAAGGTAAAAAGTAGATAAATGATGTGTGTTTTCATACTTACAATATGTTTGGTTTTATAATTCGGAGGATAATTCTACAAAGCTATTCAATTCATTCTATTTTAACGATATTTTACTAATTTCTTTTTACGTGAATCATAATATTCTCGAATAAATGTAGAGAAATCGGTATCTGCTTCGATCATTTCACACCTTTTTACTATAAAAATAGCCTCACGTGAAAAATCCGGAGGCTATTGCTATTTGGGGTGATTGCAATTAACTAAATCAAGTTATTTAATCAATACTATATACACTGTTTTCATAATCTTGCCTTCTCATCCTCACCGGCACCTGTACCTTTATATTTACTTTTTGAAGAATTAAATCTGTAACGAAGTGTCAACCGCACATTCTGCAAATCTGTCCAACTATCTTTTTCGCGCAGAATATTACGTTCTCCATACAATGTCGTATTATTACGCCTCCAGTCAAACACGTCAGAACAATCTAATTTAACCAACAAAGCCTTATCCTTAAAGAAAGTTTTGCCAATACCGACATCAATGTATTTGTTTTCACCTATTAGAAGGTTTTCCACATGCCCTTTGCCCATGAATACACCATCCAATGTAATCTGGAATCCTTTCGGTAACGTGAAAGTATTGAACATCGATAAATAAGGCATCGGTCGATGCATCTTCTTTATAGCTCCCAAATGCTCCAATTCAAACCACTGCTTAATAATACCCGCACTGTAATTAAGATTCCAACATCCTATTGTAGGAGAAGCAGCCAACAGGAAAGTAACCTTATCTATCTTATTGAAGTTCTGATAAGTGGTATGCGATATGTTCGGCTGTGTTTCCAACTGATTCGTTACGTGGATAATGGCATTTTCAGATCTCTGATAGCTGATAATCAACTGAAAAAACTTATAAGATGACATCCAAGTAAGATCAGAGTAAGTAGTAGGTTTCAGCAAAGGATTACCACTCATGTAGGTATAACGATTGATGTAATTCATATTACCGTCCAATTGCGAATAAGAAGGTCTCCGAGTCTTCATCGTATAGCTTAAATTGGCAGATACCGGTCCAAACGGATAAGCCAATGAAACAGTCGGAAAAACATTATCGTATACTTTACTTTGTTCATTCACTAGTTTACCGCTTTCATAGTAATCGGAGGTATTATGTTCATAACGTATTCCGGCTCCGACATCTAACTTTCCCAATTTCAGTCTATACTCTGCAAAGGCAGAAATACTATATTCCTGAACCTTATTATCCGTATCCTGAAGTATTCCCTGTTCATTTGCAAACTTATTCTTCTGATAAGTATGCGTATATTCGCCTCCGAAGGACAAATTTCCTTTCCAAAACGGATAACTTAATACCAATTTAGAAGCAAACAATCCGTTATCATAGCGGCGGTTCGTCTTCACGGTTCTATCCTGATAATTTTCACTATCTTCGGTTGTCGTCTGCTTATCTTCTTCATAACTCCAACGCATATCAGTATTAAAATTGACCAACCACCTGCCTATAGTCCCCACATAATAGGCATTGACAAGATGAACAGGATATTCATTAGAAAGCACATTTTTACTTTTCCAACTATCATAAGGTTTACCGTCCGCACTTATCTCAGAGCGCATAGTGTAATTGGGTTCCTCGGTGCTATAATAAACAAAATCATAAAGGATGCCGACTGAATGTTTTTCATTAAACATATAGTTGGCACCCAAACGAGCTTTATAATTCTCTCTCCTGGCTAAAGTATATGCATCCGACTTCTGCGTCCACAGCGTATCTACCCATGTTTGCTGGTCCAAACTGATGTTCGTACCATCTTTTCCACCACTGTAGAAAAGAGAGCCTATGATATCCAATCCTTTATGACGATAATTGAAATCGAACTGGTTGAGAGTAAAAAAATTCTCTCCATACATATTAGCTGTTTTGACATTGAAGCCCAGCCCTTCACCCACAGGTTTCAAAGTACGAATAAGAACAACCGCCTTTACAGTGGCATCATATTGCGCTCCGGGATTTGTTACCACTTCCACACTCTTTATATCAGAAGAATGTAAACGTTCCAGTTCCGAATTATCCCGTACCAGTCTCCCATTGATATAAAAAATAGGAGTTCCTTTGCCGAACACGGTAAAGCTACCGTCTTTTCCCTGTATACCGGGTATTTTCGCCAATACATCATTAGCCGAACCAGCAACGCTTAATACCGAGTTCTGAATATTAGTAACCAAGGCATCCCCTTTCAGTCTTGTTTTAGGCAGATTTCCCTTAACCACCACCTCATTCAGCATCTGCGTGTCCGACGCAAGCCGTATAACACCTAAATCGGCAGTATGGCAACGCTGATAGACAGTCACATATCCGATGGAAGATATGCGGATAATTTTATCCTTACCATCTACCGCAAGAGTAAAAGAACCTTTGTCATCACTGATTGTCCCTGAAACAAAGGCAGAATCGGCTACTGCCAACAATATCACATTGGCATAGGCAACCGACTGGCCTGCTTCATCCGTCAAGATGCCACTAACCGTTTGCCCGGATGCTTGATAAACAAAGGTCAGGAATAAGAACGCGAGAGAGAAAATATGCTTCATAATAATACTATTTTAATTCATTCAATATTGAGACAGCATCATAAAATCAAATTTTCCTTTATAACCAAAGCTTCAGGACATCTGGGATCAGGATATTCATATTTATCTTTACCGTAAACTTTAGTAATATCTACATAACAGATACGTTTTCCAACATTCAATTTGCAATCCGAATATACACGGCAACTAGAACATTGATTATTTTCTTTCTGCTCAATCATGCTCTGTTTATAGGAATACATCTTTAAAGCAACAGTTGAGTTCCAAAGATCGTATAAAGATTGATTACGAACATTACCAAATATAAAGTTAGGATTATCATACAGCATTTCACAAGCGGTCACATCTCCATTAGACAATATAGCCATCGAATAACTGTTGGCATTGCATATTTGGTTGTTCTGCACAAAGCTCTCAACCGTAGAATATGGTTGAAGCGTATATTTCCGTTCACTCATTTTATTATGCAATATTGTAAAATGGGCTACAGTGTTTAATTCTTTAGTCTGGTTATAAATTTTACTCAATTCCAAATCACTTGCACGATATTGTTGGTAATTATCTTTAAATGCGGAATAAAAGGCTGGGGTTAACACCCAAGAATTAACATTCGATAATCCATTAAGGAATGAAAATAGCTTTCCTATTTCTACTTCATTTGCATTATACTTAGTAAGAACTGTTCTAACATTTACTTTCAGCCCAATCTCATCGCAGTATTGAAGCATCTGTTTCATTTTACCTGCATAATCATTTTTCACCCGCAACGTTGTCATAAGTATACTCGGCGACACTGCATCCAAGGACACTTGCAAATTTCTCAATCCAACTTTCTTAAGGAAAAAAATATCATCTTTACCTAATGGAACTTTTGTACTCAGAATAGATGAAAACCCATATTGACACACTTTCCGTACTACCTCTTTCCAATCAAGAAAAGCAAATATATCTCCTCCTGACAATGTTAAGTTTATGGTTCCTAATTCATGTGCTTCATCCAACACTTTCAAAACATCTTGGGAAGACAAATCATCCTCTCGATCTCTATCTGCATAGCAATAGATGCAATTAGTACAACATTTAGTAGTTATCATAAAATTAATGTTCAGGGGTATTGAAGGACGCTTAGGAATAAAAGGTTCCATCCAAAGGAAATCTTTTGTTGTATACATAGCTCCGGTAGACCTCTCTTTTGAACTTAGCAGCAAAAAAGGTGGGAATAAAATGTTTACCCCTCTATACTTCCATCCCACCATTTGTGCATTATCAACCAATTTCTTGATGAATCTATCGATAGTTTCAACCCGAAGCTGGGTTACATTTGAGATTTCCTTCTCTGCTATTTCCAACTCGCAATTTTCAATGTGCGATAAGATATATCCAATAATAGGTGGCAGAACACTAATACTCCCCACACTACCTTTTAGTTTTTCACTTGCAGGAATCGCCTTTGCTATAATATAAGAACACCCTCTTTCATTTCTGATAAAATATTGAGGATTGAAGTATACATGCATATATATTACTTATTATGTACTTTTAAAAAGCCGTTCTATTTAAACGAAGCTATCCAAAAATAATTAACTACCTTTGTATAGCCTCGTTAATCACCATGACATCAGAAATCTGCAAAAATATAATAACACAGATTTTTGATAGAGTCAATGTACTCTTTTAGGCTTGCCGAATACCGTCATCCTTTGTTTTATCAGGAACGGTAAAGACAATCTGACCTGCACCTGTATCACACTGACAAGCACCACCTTCAATTTGTTCCAACTCAGAATTCAATAATTCTTCAATCGCTTTTTTTTCGTCATCTTTCATAATTCAAAGATTTTAAATAAAACAACATTGATTAATATCATATTGCAAATATAAGTAGCGCCAGTCCACTTTAACAGGACTGAATAAAAAAACATAGGAGAACTATACTAAATCACATGGTTTCTTATATATAAGATAAGCCCCATAAATCATGGCAAAGATTTTAAAAGATAATTGAGGCTGTTTCTCCAAGATTTAGTATTTTTGGCAGTTGTAATAAGCCGTTAAGCCATCGGAGCCTACATGTTTTAGCATCATATAAAATGGTAGCTGCGCTACATACAGTAATTGTTGAGGCAAAATTAAATTGCGAAATGATTCATTACCACGAAAGTAAAGCAGTAAAATGATTAGTTTGAATAACTTGCTATGACTACAGAAGATAAAATAAAGTATTTTGAGAATCGAGAAGATTGGAGAAAGTGGTTAATGGACAACTTTGAAACCTCCAGTGAAATATGGTTTGTATTTCCCTATAAATCATCCGGCAAAAAAAGCATTTTATACAATGATGCCGTTGAAGAAGCCCTTTGCTTCGATTGGATTGACAGTACAACCAAACCACTTGACAAAGATCATAAAATTCAGCGTTTCACACCCAGAAAACCTAAAAGCACTTACTCGCAAGCCAACAAAGAAAGGCTTAAATGGCTATTGGAAAATAAAATGATACACCCGAAATTTGAGGAGAAAACGCGAAGTATTTTATCTGAGCCTTTCATTTTTCCCAATGATATAATTGATAAATTGAAAGAAAATGAAATGGTATGGAAAAACTATCAATCATTTTCCGAAGCATATAAGCGGATCCGAATAGCGTACATCGAAGCTGCGAGAAAACGTCCTGAAGAATTTGAGAAGCGGTTAAACAACTTCATCAGCAAAACAAAAGAAAATAAAAGGATAATAGGATTTGGCGGAATTGAAAAACACTATTAATCAAAAGATTAGCATCATAAATAGAAAAACGATTTAAAATGAGGACTGAAATACTTGACTTCACCTTTCTGATGTAGTATCTTTGTAGAAGTTTAAGAACAGAACTCTAATATAAACCTAAAACTTTAGCAAATGGAAAAATCCAAAGAACACCGTAATATTCTTACAGCCAAGCATCATAAAGCGAATAAATCTGACAATATTTTCAACAAAACAGATATCAAATATATAATTACTGATAGCTTACTCCCAAGCTATTCAGGCTGATTATAGCTAATCCGAGTGAATTTCACCCTAAATAGTAACGAATATAAAAGAAGTAAAGGCAGTATTTCCTCACAAGGATTACTGCCTTTTTTGTTGAAATATATCCAAATCTGGTGTAATTACCATTTTTTATGCTGTTAATAAACACGGAGAATATTCTTAAAAAACGTAGCTATTATTCTTTAAAAACGCTGATTACGGTTATTAATAGGGTACTTGTTATTGACTTGAATTATTACTTATCTATTTATACCTAAAATTCTCGATACTTCTCTTCACTATAAATGAAATCAGTACATTGATTATCCCGTTATAATTCTCAGAGCAAAGATTTTCAAGACATCTAATAGGTGACAATCGCACCAGTATATTGACAAAGGTATTATAAAGTATCCAATTTATAATAGAATACTTTGCTATTATACACAATTTGATTCACTACTTCCATATACTAAAGCAATTATTTTGTCAATGCGAATTAAAAATCTGCCAAAAAAATATTTTTCTATTATAAAAAATCATACATTTGTTAGAAATACCTATTAGCCTCTATAAATCATGAAAGAAAATAATAAAGAAGTAGATAAAGATATTCATTCTTCTCGATGTTCTGGCTTAGCAGGGCAAAAAGCCTGTAGAAAGTTGGATAACAAAATAGTATATGCTAATTATGTTACTAAATCAGATGGACCATTTTATTGTCCTGTTTGTTTGAGTGATGTAATAATAAGAAAATGTACAGAGAAAGTGGATCATTTTGCGCATAATGCAAGGCAAAGTCCTATTATCGGGAAAAAAGATAGACTTCTGCATGAACAATGTCAAAATGAAATTTTAGAATACCTCCAAAAAAGCTTTCCTTCGGGAAAATGGGAAAAAGAACGTCCAATACCCAAAAATGAAATATATGATTTAAAGGAGGTCATACCTGATATTAGTGGTAGAATTGATGAGCTACCAATAGCAATAGAAGTACAAATAAGCCCATATACGATCAATAGAATACATGAAAAACTAGTAGAATACGAAAAAAGGAAAGTTTTGGTTTTATATATAATACCACTATGTAAGGAACTTGGAGAAGAAGTCTTTCGACCACGCTTATTTGAAAAATATCTCCATAGTTTATACTATGGGAGGGTATATTACTGGATTCCTAATAATGACAATAAAATAGTTTCTGTACACTTTGGACGTTGTACGAGGTGGATAGAAGAATCAACTTGGTTTAGTGAAGACGGGGAAGAATGCAATGCTGGAGGATATTATCTAACTTTTAAAACTCTAAGAAAACCATTTTTTGGAGAACAACTAGATATTGTAAAAGATTTCAAGCAAATGCAAAGAAAAGAGTTTATACCTACTAATGCAAAGAAAAAGATTCCAGCTTGTTCTCTCTTTATAGATAAACAGATGAAATGGTGGGATGAAAAGGAATGTATCATTCAGAAGGAATCAATAATTGAATCTACAAAATTATTTGAAGAATATAACCCTATTGATGAATACGATGAATATTCAGATGAATTTTAGGGGAGTATGAAATACAAAAATTGTCATAATATGATTTCCTTTGATTTTACTCCAAAAGAATTTGAGTAGTAATATATTACTCTACGAAGATCTTAGTATTGAAGCAAATCATTTTGAAACAAATTATAAAAATTTATTCAACTCTTCTACCAGCAAATACACAGTAGTAGAAGATTCTTGTTGTGCCGGATTATTTCCACCAAACTGTTTCATGATAGTTTTAGCGTGCTTAATGGCTTGTTCTTGTTTAGGAAACAAGGCATTGAACATTTTAGAACTTACGCCCGATTTCTTTGTATAAGCAAATCCGAGCAAAGTACTCAACATCTTTTCATATTTGGAACGATGTAAAGCCCCTTGGTACAAATTAAAGTGAAGTAAAAACCAAAACTCAAAAGCCTGGTTGCTATAAGCCACTTCAAAACCATTTTGGCGTGCCAATAGAATGGCAGAATTAAAGTCATTTTCAGGAAAGTCATCTTTGTCAAAGACTACCCAATTCTGATTGTATATCCGCCCCTTTAGCTTGTCTTGCTCTTTTATATTGATAGCTTTCTGTACTAATGATAATGTCCCCATACCTTGACCAACAGCTTTCACATTAGCAGAAGTCAAACGAAAAGCATTAAAATAATCCGGCTCAGTATTAACCCCTTCACAGATAATCAAAAATGTTTGTTTGACCTCACGCACACCACTGATACGGGTTATCTTTCTTTCAATACGCGGATTTATATTTTTCCTTCTTATAGCCGTCATAATTTATTCTTCTTGTGTATTAAACAAACGGGTTAAATCTCCGACAATTGGAATTGCTCCATACTTGCCGGATAGGTAATCTTTTTCAAACGAGGCATCATTGCGTACTTTATATTCTGCCAACGAATAAAGTTCGGTTGCTCCATAACGGTCTTTTTGTGTAAACCAAATCTGATCCCGTCGGAATATATTAGCACTCAGCAAGTTTGTATCGTGAGTAGTGAATATTAATTGAGCATTTTTCGGATTGGTTTCTTTTGAATTAAACAGGGCAATAATTCTACATGTAAGAAGTGGATGCATCTTAGAGTCAAATTCATCTATAATAAGACGCTTTCCATTATCCAAAGCATCAATGATAGGGTACGCCAAAGAGAAATACTTTATCGTGCCTTCCGATTCGTTTTTCCTGAATGGAAAAGTAATAGCTTTCACCTCATGGCCTTCATCATCATATTGCGTATGCGTACTAACAATCGTATTATCTATTTTTTCAATATTTTCAATACCTAAATCAGCATAACGGGAAAACTCTACAATTCTCTGTTTCATCCTGATGTCATCCAGTTGGGTGGTTGCAGTACTCCATATTTTTTCATCATTGGAACCTAAAATAATAGTGGTATCGTTCAACCACTTCATGATCTCTACTGCTATCGGATCATTGAATTGCGCTGCAACAGAAAGCAATAATGCATTTGCTCTCACCATTCGTTTACCTGCCAGTTCTTTACCAACGACAAACTTAGTATGAATGTCGAAGCTATCTTTTTCCCGGTAGAATAACTCCACCTCTTTAGCCCTCTTTTTATTAGCTTTTTGATAGAGCCATTCTGAATGTACCAATGAGTTATCGGCTTCAAACCCATAACGATATTGATTATCTTCATCACAGAATATTGCTTCAAAATAACTCGGTTCACCCGCAGTAAGCGAGTTTAACCGAAAACTTTCTATATTAATACGTTCTCCTGCTTGAATATCCTTCGATGAGTTTATCACATACCACTTAAAGAATTCAAATGCCTTAATGAAATTGGATTTGCCGGATGCATTAGCACCGTAAACAACTGCACTCTTCATCAACGATAATCCGGTGACGCCTACGCTAAAGATTATATCTTCAGCCGGAACCTGTATTTCTTTCAAAGCTGATGCTGCTAATGACAATGTAGATTGTTCTTTGAAAGACAGGAAGTTCCCTATTGTAAATTGAATAATCATGTCTTAACCGATTTATTTGAGAAATTATCACAAATATATCCTTTAATTTTCAAAATAAGGATTTTTATTAGATGAATTATATTATTTTATGTCTAATAACATGTATTGGAATAAAAGAGAGGATTAGTAATTCACTAAACTTCGTAGCTCCAACGTTACCCCGTGGTAAACGATTCATTATACATATCAAAAAAAATGAAGTGACGAACGAAAGAATGTAGTACAACATTTTGCTTTTTTAAAGAAATAATTTATTTTTGCTTTCAAATAGATTACTACTATGCTTTTATCTAATAAATATATTGTTTGTATCTGGGGAATTTTACTTGTACTATCATGCACAAACACCCACACAGAATCTTCACCAACTCTACTTCCTGAACTGGCGCAAGCAGAAAATTGTATGTATGCATATCCCGACAGCGCACTACATATTCTTGAAAAAATGACACCACCCAAGGTTACTGATAAATATCAATATGCAACGCGGTGTCTGCTACTATCGCAAGCGAAAATAAAGAATTATGTGAAATTGGAATCTGACAGCTTAATATCAATTGGCTATAAGTATTTTCAACAAAAAGAAAATCCACAGAGAAAAGCACTTGCAGGATATTTGGAAGGTATATATCATAATGATGAAAAACACGACGCTGAAACTGCTCTGAAATATTATTTAGAAGCTGCTACAGAGATAGAAAAGACGGAAGATTATCAATTGGCATATTTTATATATGCCGGAATAGGAGAAATATATGTGTTTCGCTCCTTACCCGATTATGCAATTGATGCCTTTCAGAAAGCACAAAATTTTGCCCAGTTATCTAAAAATAAAGCATACATATCTCTATCTTTATCATATTTAGGTAGAGCATATTCTATAAAACCAGATGCAGACAAATCCATCAGTTATTATAAAAAAGCATTAGAAGTCGCAAGAGAAATAGATGATAAAACGTCTATAACTATTGCATTGAATGAGCTTGCAGTTGTTTATAGAGTTTTTTTAAAAAATTACAAAGAAGCTCTTATATACGCCTTGGAAGCACTACGAATAAACGAAGAGAAAGAATCTCTACAAAACTACTTAACAGTGGGAGATATCTATCGGCAACTAAACATGAACGACTCCGCTCAATACTATCTTAACAGAGCTGCCACATCAAACAATATATATACAGTATGTGGCGCATATCAATCACTATATTATTTAAATCGTACTATACCCCAGAATTATGCTAAAGCAATGACATATTGTGATAAGTTCTACACATGTATAGATTCAATTACCAAAATAGAGCATGGCAAAGAAATTATAGCTATGAGAGAAAAATATAATCATGAAAAACTATTAAACGAAAAAAAAACATTGCAGATAGAGAACGAGCAGATTATACAAAACTACTTATATATTTCATTATTTATCGTAATAATCATAGCATGCCTCATTTTCCTCTATCAGCGTAAATTGATACAAAAAGAGCGGACCATCCAGATGCAGGAAGAACAGCTCCGCATCAACAATCTGCGAATACACGACAATGAGATGCAGATGACACAAAATGAAGTACATATAATGCAACTCTCTGAGCAATTGGCTGCAAACGAAGGATTGCATGAGACAATGATGGAGCAACAAAACGGATTGAACGAACTTAAAAGAAAGAATAAAAATCTACAACAGGAAACTATTCTACTACAACAGAACATGGCAGAATATTCACAAAACATGCAGGAAACACTAAAAGCACAATTAATATCCTTCGATGCAATAGCAGAAGAAAATGCACATTTACGTAATCGGGAAGAATTCTTGTGCAAACTACTAATTCCATATATAAAGCCGCTGGATTCTCTCATAAAATCGCCCAAACAACTCACAGTCGTTCAATGGGCGGAAGTAGAAGAAAATATAAATAAGCTATACAACAACTTCACTCTCCGCCTAAAAGAACAATTCCCATCGTTCACCGAAAATGACCTGCAAGTATGTTGCCTTATTAAGTTGCGCATTTCTGTATCCAACATGGCAGAGATACTGAATATTTCTCCGGCATCTGTCTCTAAACGGAAACAACGGATAAAAGAGCAGATCATAAAGGAACTTGGAGACAGCTTCGACAAATCACAACTCATTGATATCTGGATATGGGATTATTAAATCATAGCATGTCCAGATTCGAATAAAAGTTTTTTCATACATTTCTATTTATTAGATAGTTATCGGAACGAGTATGTCCATATGATGTCCATATTACGTCTATAATAATTTAATAATTAACCGCTAAATTTGCTCCCAGAGAATCAAAAGACAAACAATTATGAAAAACTATGTATGTTATTTATCAATCTGCATGCTCTTTATTATTAGTAGCTTGCCAATACAGGCGGAAGAAATAGATTCTTCCACTAAGTCAACGATAATTCTTAAAGGAAGATGGGAAATATTAAGAAGTCTCTCTCCCATCCCTTTTACCACCTCCGTCAGCGGTGACCAGCTAATTTTGAAATGCACCTCCCCTGACTATGACATAAATATCACCATTGTCAACGCCAATGGCCAACCCGTATGGCAGTGTGATATTGCAGCACCCGAAACATCTTTTGTTTCTATTCCTCTCGACAGCTTACCTCAAGGTAGTTACACGATTGAAATCAGCAATGATTACGGTGGTTACTTGCAAGGTATATTTCAGCTTTAGTTATGGAAAAGGAGAGACAGATTTATGAAACCTCTCCTTTTTCTTTTCTCCCTCTTCTTATTACAATACTAAAAACACACCATTATGAAAAATGTCGACTTACAAAAAATCATTTATATGAATACGCTGATTGCACATCGACGTACAGGTACACCGGAAAAATTTGCTCAAAAGTTGAATCTATCTCGATCCGCCCTCTTCGAATATCTAACTTTCTTGCGCAAAGACTTGATGTTAGAAATACTCTATAGCTGCTATAGCCAGACATACTACTATGGAGAGAAGGATTTCTGCGCCCTGATGGGTGGAGAATGTTGCAACAATTGCCAGCGATTTCAGAATCAATAAAACCAGCCTGCTATGAAATTCCCTTTCTATAAACAACTGGACGGCATGGACTGCGGCCCCTCGTGCCTGCGAATGATAGCCAGATATCACGGCAAGAAATTCTCCGTGCAGCAACTGCGCGAACAATCGTTCATACAACGTACCGGAGTGAATATGCAGGGCATCAGTGAAGCGGCCACCAGCATCGGTATGCGTGCCACAGGCATTCGTACCACCATTGACAAGCTGAAACAGCAGTCCAGGCTACCGTGCATACTGCACTGGAATCAGATACACTTCGTGGTGCTCTACAATATTGTTCAGAAGAAAGGGAAAACCTACTTTTATATTGCCGATCCGGCTTATGGATTACTGAAATATGAAGAAGAGGAACTGAAGAAATGCTGGATAAGCACCTCGCAAGGAGGCATAGAGAAAGGAATAGCCATGCTGCTTGAGGTAACCCCGCAATTCTATGACACAACTCCCATCAAGTACGAAGGCATATCGTTATGGCATCTGCTGCGCTACGTACACCCTTACCGGAAGATGATAGTCCAGTTGATAATAGGTCTGTTGGCAGGCAGTGTATTGCAACTCGCTTTCCCCTTCCTGACGCAAACCATCGTAGACCAGGGTATCGGGCATCGTAACCTGAACTTTATTCAACTGATATTGGCGGCCCAACTGATGCTGGTATTCAGCCGCACACTGATCGAGGTCATACGACGCTGCATCCTGCTACACATCAGTACGCGCGTCAATGTAGCCTTGATATCGGACTTCCTCGTCAAGCTGATGCGCCTGCCCATGCGGTTCTTCGACAGCAAGCTGGCCGGTGACCTGATTCGCCGCATCGAAGATCATAAACGTATAGAGATGTTCCTCACCCAGTCCGTGCTGAGCATCCTGTTTGCAACTATCACCATCATCATCTTCGGCGGAGTGCTTGCCGTGTACAACCTGAAGATTTTCCTGCTCTTTCTCCTTTTCAGCATCCTCTACGTAGGCTGGGTAAAGCTCTTCATGCGCAAGCGTGCCGACCTCAACCGGAAGAACTTCGAACAGATGTCCGTCAATCAGGACAACCTGATGCAAATGATATACGGTATGCAGGACATCAAATTGCTGGGATGCGAACAGCAGAAAAGATGGGAATGGGAAAACATACAGGCTTCCCTGTTTCATATCAACATCAAATCGCTCAATCTGGGGCAATGGCAGCAAGTGGGTGCCGTGCTCATCAATGAGGTAAAAAATATACTGATTACCGTGCTCTCCGCCACCGCCGTACTGAATGGAGACATCACACTGGGTATCATGTTATCCATACAGTACATCATTGGTCAGATGCAAGGCCCGATAGAACAGTTCGTATCCTTCATGCAGCAAGCGCAGGACGCCCAACTCAGTCTGGAACGGCTGGGAGAGATACACAGCAAGCCCAACGAGGAGGAAGACAAGGGAGCGGACAGCGACGAACAGATATCCGGCAACCAGTCCATACAACTGCAAGATGTGTTCTTCACGTATGGTTCGGAAAAATCGAAAAAGATTATCAAAGGGGTATCACTGAACATCCCGGCCGGAAAAACGACCGCCATCGTAGGGCTAAGTGGAAGCGGAAAAACAACATTGATAAAACTGATGCTGGGTTTCTATCCACCCACGGAAGGAAAGGTGTGCATAGGCGGGCAGTCGCTGCAAGACCTGAGCTTCAAGCAATGGCGCAAGCACTGCGGGGTCGTCATGCAGGAAGGATTTATCTTCAACGACACCATAGCCAACAACATCGCTCCCGAAGATGACACCGTGGACAAAAAGAAACTGCTTTATGCCGTAGACATGGCGAATATACGCAGCTTCATCGAGACCCTGCCCCTGAAGTATAACACCCGGATAGGTAACACCGGGCAAGGTGTGAGCCAGGGACAGAAACAGCGGATACTGATAGCCAGAGCCATCTACCGCAACCCCGATTACCTCTTCTTTGACGAAGCCACCAATGCGCTGGATACGGACAATGAGAAAACAATCCAGCGGAATCTGGACCAGTTTTTCAAAGACCGTACAGTAGTGATCGTAGCCCACCGCCTCAGCACCGTGCGCAATGCCGACCAGATTGTAGTGCTAAAGGATGGCAACATCACCGAACAGGGTAACCACGACTCGCTGATATCCCAACAGGGAGATTACTACCGCTTAGTGAAAAACCAACTGGAACTGAACGCCTAAAAATGGAGGAGCACGCATGGAAGAAATCTACAAACCGGAAGACAAGGAAGCGGACAAAGTGGAACTGTACAACCGCGAAAATAACGACATACTGGGCGATATGCCCAACTGGCTGATACATACGGGAAGCCATATCATCTACGGGCTTATCGGATTATTAATCATCTTCGCCGCCTTGTTCTCCTATCCGGACACCGTGAAGACAGGCGTTACCATCGACGACTTATCAAAAACAGCATGGATAACGGTGGGACAGTCGGGAATCATAGACCGATTTTTCGTGGAAGACCGGCAGCAGGTGAAGCGCAACGATACGTTGGGTATTCTGCGTAATGCAGCCTCTATGGAGGATGTGAAGAAATTCAGCCGTGTGCTGGGAGACGTGGAGGCATATTACCGCACCAACGAGATAAAGTACCTGAACCGTTTTCCGTTCGACCTCATCATGGGTGAAATGACCGGAGCTTACGGACAATTCACAGATGCCGTGCGTACGTGCATGATTTATGATGAATTCGACATCTTCCGGCAGAAAGAAAGATTCCTGAAAGAGGAACTGGCCATACTGGAGAAACAGCCCGAAAAGAATGAAATGAATATTCTGAGTGTCAGGCGCCAACTCTTCGACCTGAGAATGGAACATAAAAAAGAAGTGGCACTAAACCGGAGAACACTGGAACTGGCATACGAGAACATGATTAACAGCCTGAAGATGTGGGAAGCCAGATACCTGATTAAAAGCAGCAGCAACGGAACCGTGATTCTGGGGAAAAGCTGGGGAATAAGCAATGTGATAAATGAAGGTGACACCGTATGCTCCGTAGTATCGGAACAGAAAGGGCAGCCTACAGGACGCGTCAAGCTCTCGCAGGAAGAGGTTGCGGAAATACGGACCGGAGATAAAGTGAACATCGCTTTGAAGAAGTATCCGGTGCATACTTACGGATATCTCACCGGCGAAGTGGCTTCTATCGCCTACGTTCCTTACAGCAAAAACTACGCAGTGGAAATCAATTTCCCCTGTGGACTGAATACCACAACCAAAGATGAAATAGAGTATGAGATAGGTCTCTCGGGGAAAGCCGAAATCATCACATCGGACCGGAGCATACTGAGCCGCATATTCACCCCGCTTTATCAATTAACCTCTAAATAATCAACATCATGAAAACTAAAAATTCCGCTAAAGGTGACAACCAACGTCAGGGAACGCCTCAAGATGAGAACTATTCTCAAGAAGAATTGCTGAATATGGACGAATTGTTCGACCTGCAAGGTGGCATAGACGACAAGCAGTTGGAAAGTTGCGGACTGGGATGCTTCTCAGGTGCTACTTTCAATGAAAGCACCGGCGACAAATCCATCAGGGATGAGTGATGTCTATGTGCTCAATCCTGATTACGGGCTGAGAGATGATATACATCGTTTCATTCTATTTTCCAAAGCAAACCGAAAGGGAAACGCCTCACCGAACTGGATGTCGTTCATACATCCCGCCCATGCGGCCATGCTCAGCTTCTTCACGCACGAACGAAGCCTGAATGAGAACTGGCCATTGCTGGCTCTCTTCTTTCACTGTGACGCATCGAAAGCGGAAAGGCTGATACGCCCTTTCATGGAAAATCGGGAAGCATTCTTCACGACATGGCACGGAAAGAGAATATGTTTCCCCAGGCAATTGATTATACCTGTGGAAAAGGCAGGAACGGAATACCATTTTCAGAAATTACCGCCCTGCACTCCTACAGGAATGACCGTCGACACGTGTACCAGACGGTTATATTCCGGTCCGTTGCTATTGACGCTGATGCTGACCAACCGCTGTATGACGCACTGCCGGTATTGCTATGCCGATACCCGCACGCAAGTGCAAAACTGGTTGCCCACCTCCCGCATTTTAGAATTGATACGGGAAGCGGCAGAACTGCCTGTGCAACAAATCAACCTGATAGGCGGGGAAATCTTCCTGCATAAGGATTGGGATATCATTCTGGCGGAACTGGTAAGGCACGGTATAGAACCGGAATTTATTTCTACCAAAATACCATTTACCGCAGAATGTCTGCGAAAGCTAAAACAAACCCATTATAAGAATCTGATACAAGTATCACTGGATGCCATCGACACAACGGTATTAGTACAGTCTTTATCCGTCGACAGTTCCTACGCCTCGGAAATGATGCGTGGACTCCGGATGCTGGATCAAAGCGGGTTGCCTTATCAGGTGTCTTCTGTCCTCACCACCTACAATTGTGACCCTCGAACCCTGACCGATCTGTTCCGCTTTCTATCCACATTGAAAAACCTGCATGACTGGCGCCTTACGCCTGTCAGCAATTCCACAACAACAAAGTATCCGGGTTTTGCGGATTTAAAACCTTCCCATCAGAAGATCAGTGATATTTTCAGATTTCTGCAGGAAGCGGTCGTACCCAATGCGCATTTCCGGATTATCCTGAACCAAAGTGCCATAGAAAAGCAATATTATACAGATGAGGGAGGAAGTATGCACTTCAACGGCGCCGTCTGTTCCGCGCTGAGCAGCCATTTATTTATTCTTCCGGATGGAAAGGTTACTATCTGCGAACAACTTTACTGGAATCCCCGGTTCATCATCGGGGATGCTAAGAAATCCGGCTTAAAAGAGATCTGGCAGTCTCCGGAAGCATTGCATCTCTGTAACCTTTCACGCAAAGACCTCAGCAGACAAAGCAAATGCAAAGCCTGTACCTATTTTGAAGAATGCTTCGAATACGGAAACCGGTGTTGGAGCGATATCATCAAAGCATACGGCAAAGAGTGTTGGGACTATCCGGACCCGAGATGCCGCCTTGCTCCGGAAATGAAAAACCGGCTTGACTACTGACCACGAAAAAAGGCTGCCCTTTTTCAAGAGCAGCCTTCTATTCAGTCTAAAATCCCGTGGATTATTCAGCCAATTTACCGTCTGAACCAAGCACGTTGATGATCTTATGCATGTACATCTTTTCCATGTTGTCACGAGCCGGGCCAAGATACTTACGCGGGTCAAACTCAGCCGGTTTCTCTGCGAATACCTTACGGATAGCAGCAGTCATAGCCAGACGAGAGTCTGAGTCGATGTTGATCTTGCAAACTGCAGACTTAGCAGCCTTACGCAGTTCTTCTTCAGGAATACCGATAGCAGCTTCCAGCTTGCCACCAAACTTGTTGATAGTTTCAACTTCTTCCTGAGGAACTGAAGAAGATCCGTGCAGTACGATGGGGAATCCCGGAAGTTTCTCCATTACAGCGTCCAATACTTCGAATGCCAAAGGAGGAGGCACCAAACGACCAGTCTTCGGATCTACGTGGCATTGTTCGGGTTTGAACTTGTATGCACCGTGAGAAGTACCGATAGAAATAGCCAAAGAGTCACAACCTGTGCGAGTAGCAAAGTCGATTACTTCTTCAGGGTCAGTATAAGTATGATGTTCAGCAGAAACTTCGTCTTCTACACCAGCCAATACACCAAGTTCGCCTTCTACAGTTACATCAAATTGATGAGCGTAGTCAACTACCTTTTTCGTCAAAGCAACGTTTTCTTCGTAAGGCAGGTGAGAACCGTCGATCATAACTGAAGAGAAGCCCATATCGATACAAGACTTGCAAGTTTCGAATGTATCTCCGTGGTCGAGGTGAAGAACGATTTCAGGGTGTTTGCAACCCAGTTCCTTTGCATATTCTACAGCACCTTCTGCCATGTAACGCAACAATGTCTGGTTAGCATATTGACGGGCACCTTTAGATACTTGGAGGATTACCGGAGATTTGGTTTCAACAGCAGCCTTTACAATAGCCTGCAACTGTTCCATATTATTAAAGTTGAAAGCTGGGATAGCATATCCACCTTTAATAGCTTTCGCAAACATTTCTCTTGTGTTTACGAGCCCTAAATCTTTGTAATTAATCATTTTGTTTAAAGTTTATTGTTAGTGAATAAAAATTCTACGCAAAAGTAAGCATTATCCTTCAAATGGAAGAACAGGTTGGGAATAAATTATCGCATTATCCCCATTGAAACAATTCTATTTTAAAGCTATTGGATGATTTTAACAGAATATTGTAATCTCTATGTTACAAACTCTTTTCATCTGTAGCCTTTATCAGCCTCTTCTGCATACCTTTATATAGATAACAAAAAAACCGGAAAGCAAGTTTAGCTTCCCGGTCTTCGTTTACACATTATTATATATTACTTTTTCAAATAAATGATAGTGGGCAAATGGTCGCTGTAGCCATTCAACCAAACACGTCCGCCATGCGTGCGCAAGGGAGAGCCTTTGTACTTGCCATCCTGCTGAAAAAGATACTCACGGATAAAGACTTCATTATGATCGTACTTCAAACCTTTCTTGGCTTTCAGCAAAGGACGGGAGACTACAATCTGGTCGAACAAGTTCCACTTGCCACGATAGAGCAATGTTCCCACGCCTTTATCTTCAAGGGTTTCCCACCAGGGATTATAGAATTCGCCCTTCTTCACCTGTTTTGCATACTTGCGTGCGCCCAGTGTAGCCATGCTTTCGTCCATGGGATCGTCGTTCATATCACCCATGACTATCAGTTTCAGTTTCTTGTCCGTACGCATCAGGGAGTCTGTCAATGCTCGCACCTGCTTGGCTGCATGTACACGTACCGGAGACTTAGCTCCACGGGAAGGCCAGTGATTGACGATGAAACAAACGCGTTCGCCTGCCATCTGCCCGTCTACAATAAGGAAACCACGCGTCAGGTGCACAGTGTCCCCCTCAAAAGGAGTGGAAAGCACCAGTTTGGAATTGGTAACGGTGAATTGTTCCGGATCATAAAGTAAGGCGCAATCAATGCCCCGTTTATCCGGACCTTCGTAATGCACGAATTTATAGTTGGATATAGCCGGCTGGCTTACCAAATCTGTCAGTACCCGGTTGTTTTCAGCTTCGGCTACACCGATAACGGCGGGTCCTTCAGGTACGCGGTCGCGCGATACTTCACTCAGAACTTTGGCAAGGTTCTTCAACTTGGCCTCATACTTCTCAGCCGTCCATGCATAACTGCCGGAAGGCAAAAATTCAAGGTCGTTCTTACCTGCATCATGAATCGTATCAAACAGGTTCTCAAGATTATAAAACGCAACACTATACAGATCCCGCTCGTTCTGCTGGGCACCTGCCGTAGTGACGCAGAGCCATAGGGAAATTAAGAAAAGTAGCTTCTTCATGCTGAATATAAATTAAAATACTATGCAAAAATCTGAAATAAAAAGCGATAAACCTATTTTTTGAGGGAACTTTTTTCTAATTCGGAGAAATGCACTGCCTTTAAACAAAGGTAGACTGTACCTTAAGCAAAAATAAATCTGAATTTATTTTGTATTATCTGCGACTTGCACTATCTTTGCGCTCTGAAAAATAAGACCATTACACTATTTATTACCAAAATAGTAACCGAATATAATAATTAAAAAAACAAATATTGAAATGAAAAAAGGTATTCATCCTGAAAATTACCGTCCGGTAGTATTCAAAGATATGTCTAATGGTGACATGTTCTTGTCTCGTTCAACCGTAAATACGAAAGAAACCATCGAGTTTGAAGGTGAAACTTATCCGTTGGTAAAGATGGAAATCTCTAACACTTCTCACCCGTTCTATACTGGTAAATCTACATTGGTGGATACAGCTGGTCGCGTTGATAAGTTCATGAGCCGCTACGGTGACCGTAAGAAGAAATAAAATTGACTTCTTTTGAAGTTAAAAAAGGGAAGACTTTCACGAAGTCTTCCCTTTTTTATTATAGGAAATTCCCTATCACTTTGTAGGGAAAAGAACGGGAAAGAGAGAAAACTCTTTCCTATTTTTGTATCAGCAATTTTGATTGCAAGTCAATTGTACAAACCATAAACGAATCCATATGAAACGTCTTATCACTTTCGTTATCCTCGCCGTCCTCCTCTCCACGGCAGGATTTGCTGCCAGACAGAAAGACTTGAGCGGCCCGATTGCCATAAAAGGCGAACTACAACAACAGTATGAGAATTTTCCTGCCGGCACTCCCGTAGTGATCCGCAAGGTAGTGAAAATGAAATCGGCAGACCAGGCAGGTCCCGACATTTTCTATGCAACCGAAATCAATGGTATACAATTCGCAGTACCTTCTTCTGCCCTGAAGACCATTAAACTCTCACCTCCCGAAACCAATCAGGAGTTTTGGCAACAAACTTATCTGAAGCAACATCTGTATGAGTATTTCGGCGAACGCGGATATAACTCTAAGTTGCGCAAGGAAGTGGACGAAGAATGTCGGGATTACCTGTACAAGCTGGAAGAGATCGGCTATGAGGATGATTTCATCACTTCGTATGTACAGAATATCTTTGCTAAACTGACTGCCACCGGCATAGATCCCAACCGCAGCGAACGGTTGAATGTACGCGTCATCCAGTCGCCCGAACCGGATGCTTACATGCTGCCCAACGGCACAATGCTGATTAGTACCGGTCTGCTCTGCACACTTGATTCGGAGGATGAACTTGCCGCCATTATTGCCAATGAGATGTCTCATTTTGTGCTGGACCATCAGGTTAATAACATCTACCGTGCTGAACGCCGTGCCAAGCGGGCAGCTTTTTGGGGAACGGTTCTTGCCGTCACTGCCGAAGTAGCTCTGGAAGTGGCATACTGGGATGACGATGATACGGCTTTAGGTGTAGGCGCTGTTGCCAGCATCGGAAGCGTTGCCGCCCTGCTGAATGTAAATGTAGTGAATCGCCTGGGAATGAATTACAAAAATAACCAGGAATACGCAGCTGACCGGGTTGCACGTGAGTTATTGGAATTCAAGGGGATGAATCCCGATGGATTGGCGTCTGCACTTTCCAAAGTCATCGGATACTATAATATACAGCAACGCGGTCACAAGCTGCTTCGCTACGGCAGCATCGACAACCTGAAAAAGCGAATAGACAAAGCCGGTGAGGCAGAAAATCAAATCAGTCATCCTTATCTCAAAGCGACATCGGACGTAGTGACTTTCAACGCAGCCATGAATATAGCAGACCAACGGTATGAAGAAGCTGGAAGGTTAATACAGAAGAATATCAATAACAATCTGGCCACCGACCACGATTACGTCATCTTAGCAAAATCACGGATGGCGCTTTACAACACAGAAGAGGTAAATGAAGAATGTGCCACCCTGCTTTGGAAAGCCAAAGAATTAGCAGGAGACAGTCCAAATCTTGACATATATAAACAAGAGATTCTATTGCTAATGCGCATGAATAAACAGGCTAAAGCCGCCGGCACATTGAAGGAATATCTGGGATTACTTTCCCGGTATCAGGAACAAGGAGTGCAAGGAGAAGAGGAAGAATGGACAAGCAAAGAAATAGCCTGGGCCAATCAATTATTAGATAAGATCAACAGACTATAAAGGAAAGAATGTTATAAAGTCTTTTTCACCACAGATTACACGGATTTACACAGATATTTATATTGATAATTTAATCTGTGTAAATCCGTGTAATCTGTGGTGAAAAAGACTCCTCTTATTTACGGAATGGCGGACGAACCACTACCGCTTTCAGTTTGCGTCCACGCATATCAATGCAAATTTCCGTACCTATCTTGCTATATTCCGGTTTTACATAGCCCATACCGATACCAATCTTGCGAGTAGGCGACATAGTACCTGAGGTTACTACTCCGATAGCTTCACCCTCTGTATTGAACAGTTCATATCCATGACGGGGAATTCCACGGTCCACCATTTCAAAACCGACCAACTTACGGACAGTACCTTCCGTTTTCTGCTTTTCAAGCATCGGACGATTGATAAAGTTCTTACCTTCAGCAAACTTGGTAATCCATCCCAAACCGGCTTCAATAGGAGATGTCGTATCATCCAGATCATTGCCATACAGGCAGAAACCCATTTCCAGACGAAGCGTATCGCGTGCACCCAAGCCAATCGGCTTGATGCCAAATTCTTCACCCGCCTCAAACACGGCATTCCAAATCTTCATGGCAGCTTCGGGATAGAAGTAAAGCTCAAAACCTCCTGCACCGGTATAGCCGGTATTGGAAATAATCACATCTTTCTCACCGGCAAACTCACCATGCGTAAAGGTGTAATACGGCAGTTCCGACAAGTTTATACTCGTCAGTTTCTGCAAAGCAAGAATGGCTTTCGGTCCCTGTACGGCAAGTTGAGCCATGTGGTCGGAAGCATTTTCCAATTCAGCACCTTCGGTATTGTGCGAAACGCACCAGTTCCAGTCTTTTTCTATATTCGAAGCATTCACTACCAACAGGTATTTCTCCGGTTCATAATGATAAACCAGCAAGTCATCTACGATACCGCCTCCTTCGTTAGGAAAACAGGTATATTGCACCTTGCCCGGAGTCAGGGCAGCTACATTATTGGAAGTCACTTTCTGAAGAAAAGCCAACGCATTGGGGCCTTTCACCCAGAATTCTCCCATGTGGGAAACGTCGAATACACCCACAGCATTACAAACTGTGAGGTGTTCATCAATGATACCGGAATATTCTATCGGCATATTATATCCCGCAAACTCATGCATCTTAGCACCCAGCGAGATATGTTTTTCTGTAAACGGAGTGGTTTTCATGTCTTAAGGTATTAAATTATTTTATAGCAACAAGTTCGGCAATCTTCACAATGACCTTCATCGCTTTCTCCATATTCTGGATAGGAACGAATTCATATCGTCCATGGAAGTTCAGACCACCTGCAAAGATATTGGGGCAAGGCAAACCTTTGAAAGAAAGCTGTGCGCCATCCGTACCACCACGGATAGGTTTCACATTCGGTTTCACACCTACAGCCTCCATTGCGGCAAAAGCCGTATCAATGATATGCATTACCGGTTCAATCTTCTCACGCATATTATAGTATTGGTCACGGAGTTCAAGTGTTGCCGTACCTTCACCATATTCGGCATTGATTTCACTGACAAAGCGTTCTATTTTCTTCTTGCGGCTCTCGAAACGTGCACGGTCATGATCACGGATAATATAAGCCACTGTAGTCTGCTCTACATCGCCGTTGAAACTGATGAGATGGTAGAAGCCTTCGTAACCTTCAGTATGTTCGGGTGTTTCATGAGCAGGTAACATCGCACAGAAACGGTTGGCCACACGAATTGAATTAATCATCTTATTCTTGGCATAACCCGGATGTACATTGCGGCCTTTGAAAGTGATTTTGGCAGACGCCGCATTGAAGTTTTCAAACTCCAACTCTCCTACTTCACCGCCATCCATTGTGTAAGCCCAGTCGCAACCGAACTTCTCTACATCGAATTTATGTGCGCCCAATCCTATTTCCTCATCCGGATTGAAACCAATACGAATCTTGCCATGCTTGATTTCAGGATGCTCTTTCAGGTACACTATCGCAGAAACAATTTCGGCAATACCTGCTTTATCATCTGCGCCCAACAATGTTTTGCCATTGGTAACGATCAGGTCTTCACCTTTATGATCCAGCAATTCGGGGAACTGAGAAGGAGAAAGAACTACATTCTCTTCTGCACAAAGCACGATGTCAGAACCGTCATAGTTTTGAACAATACGAGGAGACACATCTTTGCCACTCATATCGGGACTGGTGTCCATGTGGGCGATAAAACCAATAGTAGGTACCGGTTTATCGATATTTGCCGGAAGTGTGGCAAACAAATAGCCATGCTCATCCAGCGTTATGCCTTCCAAACCTAAAGACTCTAATTCTTCTTTCAGATATTTGGCAAATACCATTTGCCCCGGAGTACTTGGAGTCACCTCTGTCTCTTCACTGGACTGGGTGTCGAAGCTTACATACTTCAAAAAACGTTCTACTAAAGCCATAATATTTACGATTTAATAATTTTCAATTTACGATTAAGAATATGAACTACCAATTGTCTATCAACAGTAGTCAATAGTTCTGCCGTAAAGGTAGAAAAAGGGGCGTGAACTGCCAAGCAATTCACGCCCCTTTTTACAAAATGTTAGTATTTAGAGTTACTTAAAAGCAACTACTTCCATCAAAACAATGTGTACAAACCTTACATTTCGGCAATCCGATGGACTCGATGAGAGTTTCCAAGGTATTAAACTTCAAAGTTGTAAGACCAAAGCGCTCGGCAATAATGCTGACCATCTTCTCATATTCCGGAGAACCGGTAGTGGCATATTTCTCCAGATTCTTGTCTGCATCTCCCTCCAGTTCTTCTATAATGCGACGTGTAATCAGTTCCAACGGGCTCTTGGATGCCGTGAAACCTACAAACGGACAAGCATAAATCAACGGCGGACAAGCAATGCGGATATGTACTTCTTTGGCACCATATTCATACAGTACCTTCACATTATCCCGAAGTTGCGTTCCCCTTACTATGGAGTCATCACAGAACAATAAGCGCTTACCTTCCAGCATGGCACGGTTCGGTATCAGTTTCATCTTCGCCACCAATGAGCGCATCTCCTGCTTGCTGGGAGTAAAGCTGCGTGGCCATGTCGGTGTATATTTAGAAATAGCACGATGATAAGGCACCCCTTTTCCTTCGGCATACCCCAGAGCCATACCTACACCGGAATCGGGAATACCGCAAGCACAATCCACTTCAGAATCATCGCTCTGTCCCATCTTTAAACCACTGGTAAAACGCACTTCTTCTACATTGCGACCTTCATAGCAAGAAGTAGGAAAACCGTAATATACCCACAGGAAAGAACAAATCTGCATCTTTTCCTCCGGCTTCCGCAATTGTTCCACTCCATCGGCAGTCATACGAACAATCTCTCCCGGACCGAGATAGCGGTCTATTTCATAATCCAGATTCGGGAAACTGCTTGACTCACTGGTTGCAGCGTATGCCCCTTCTTTCCGGCCAATTACAATCGGAGTGCGTCCCCACTTGTCACGAGCCGCAATGATACTGCCATCTTCTGATAACAACAGCATAGAGCAAGAGCCTTTGACACGGCGGTAAACATTTTCTATACCTTCTACAAAAGTTTTTCCTTGTATGATGAGTAGTGAGATAAGCTCGGTTTGATTGGTATTGCCTGAACTCAGTTCGGCGAAGTGCATATTTTGGGAAAGTAGCTCTGCTTCTATTTCTTCCAGATTCACAATTTTGGCTACTGTTACAATGGCGAAGCGTCCGAGGTGGGAGTTAATGATGATGGGTTGCGGGTCTGTGTCGCTGATGATTCCTATTCCGACATTTCCTTTAAACTTATCCAGTTCGTCTTCAAACTTGGTTCGGAAATAAGTGCTCTCCAGGTTATGAATGGATCGGGCAAACATGCCCTCTTCTGCATCATACGTGGCAAGTCCGCCCCGCTTAGTTCCTAAATGTGAATTATAATCCGTACCGTAAAATAAATCCGTCACACAGCTCGCTTTGGAGACTGTCCCGAAAAATCCTCCCATAAATCCTATTATTTATTATTGATTTTAGTATTGACGGGCACAAAGGTACAAAGAAGTTTCTTCTCCACGTTACTTTCCTACGAGACAATTTCTAAAAAAACTTATTTTTATGCAGGTTTCCGAACAGCAGATTGAACGTTTTGTTTAATTCGCAGATAAAAGAAATTATATGGTTCAGGATGGAAAATCACAGGAAATACTGTAATCCTCCTTACCCTCGCACATGATTTTGGAACTTCAGACTCTGTGATTACTTGGATTGTCAATGGTTATCAATTGGCTATTGTAGCGAGGTAATGACCGGGTTATTATTAATTCCCTGGCCTCTTGCAACTTTAGTTGCCGCACTGGTTGCCGGTTATTTGATGGAATGTATTCATCCGAGAATATCGGGAAGTATCGGTATGGGGATATTTTGTATCAGGCTTCGATTAATCCTTTGCGGCATTGGTTTCGGACTTTTCCAGACACCGAATAGTAGTTTGAGGTTGTCACAAACGTCGTTGTTGAAAGAATAAAAAAGGCCGAAACTGAGCTTCGACCTTTTCCATATCTTATTTTAAACTACTTTTTCCAAACATAATATGGAATAAACAACCATCTCATAACCTTTATTACCGATTTGATCAATGTACAATACTCCATATAGTCAGAAATATAATCTTGAAATATTCCTTCACCGAACGATGCTCTATATATTTCATATTGTAGCATATTTTATCCGGCAGTATTTGTTCTACATATGCCTTGTCCGCATCCTCAGCCTGTCCTAAAATCGTATTTTCATCTACATATTCTATAGATGCATAATCCGTAATTCCCGGACGAACAGACAACACTCTCCGCTGTTCTTCAGTGTAGAGTTCCACATATTTACGAACCTCCGGACGCGGGCCTACCAGACTCATATCACCTTTCAGTACATTGAATAACTGAGGTAGTTCATCTAATTTATATTTGCGGATAAAATACCCGATACGGGTAATCCGGGGATCTCGTCCGCCTACAGTTATCAAACCTTGCTTATCAGCTCCTATACGCATTGAACGGAACTTATAGACATAAAAATCCGTCTCTCCACGTCCCACACGTAGCTGTTTATAAAACCCACCACCTTTACTTTCCAGACGGATAGCAATATACAGGAAAAGGAAAACAGGAGATAAGAATAGAATGCCCAGAAAGGAAAATAAAATATCAAAGAAACGAATCATCACCTATCAACAGTCACTTTAAGGTATGCATCTTTTACAGCTTTGATTATAAAGTCCAGCTTTTCTTCATCCAACTGTGGATAAATGGGCAAGGAGATTTCACCTTTAAAATTCTCATAAGCTTGTGGATAGTTCTTTATATCATATCCCAATGAGCTGAAGAAGGAAAGCATCGGCATCGGGATAAAATGAACGTTCACAGCAACCTCGCTTTTCGCGATTTCATCAATCATACGATCACGCTGTTCCTCTGTGAAATCTTTGATACGCAATGCATAGATATGATATGAGCTTTCTTTTTCTCCATCTTCAGAAGGTGGCAAAATAGCCCAATCACAATCAGCAAATGCTTTAGAATAGGTATTGAATACTCTTTTACGTTCTTTCAGTAGTTCAGGATATTCCCGTATCTGAGCCAAACCGATAGCAGCATTTACGTCAGCCATATTTATTTTCATTCCCAGACCGACTATGTCATAACGCCAACCGCCGGCTTTGGATTTGGAAAAAGCATCTTTAGTTTGACAATTCAAACTCATCATACGCAATTCTTTGTAGAGTTCCGCATTATCAAACGGTTCGGGCAAATTCAGGCAGATGGCTCCTCCTTCGGCCGTCGTCACATTCTTTACGGCGTGAAGAGAGAAGATAGCAATATCCGTTTCGCATCCTGTACGCTGATTCTTGTTATAATAAGCACCCAAAGAATGGGCCGCATCATTCATAACAAGGATACGTCCCAATTTTTCCTGTACCAATGACGCCGCCTGAAACAGGCTGCGTATTTCCGGTTCATTAACGAGTCTCATGATACGGTCGTAATCACAAGGGAAGCCCGCAATATCTACCGGAATAATAGCCTTGGTCCTTGGCGTAATTGCTTTTCGAATAGCATCCACAGAGATATTGAAATCTTCTCCGGAATCTACCATAACAGGCTTTGCACCCGCATGAAGGACTGCTAATGCCGTAGCACTATATGTATACGCCGGAACAATCACTTCATCTTCAGCTGTTACTCCCAACCAGCGAAGCATCATAATGGCTCCCGAAGTCCATGAGTTTACACAAAGCACTTCTTTTGCATTAGAGAATACTTTTATTTCTTCTTCCAATGCTTTTACTTTAGGACCGGAAGTTATCCAGCCGGAACGTAACGAATCAACGACTTCGTTGATGACCGCCTCGTCAATATAAGGGGGCGAAAATGGAATTTTCATGATCTACTATATCGAATTATTTTAAATGAATCAAATATGTAAGTCCGCAGGAGAAATATTTCCGCTTTATTGCATTGCTTGGGCCAAAAGGCATTTACTGATTCATATCTTACTTTTATGATAATAATCTACAAAATACTTTTCCACTTATCCACATCATGTCCTGCATAAACAATTCTGTTTTCAGCCAAACTAAGAATATGTTCAATAGAAGTCTCTGCTTTTTTTTTATCACCATACGGTAATTTAGTTACAACTTTAACATTAGGAATATAACTATCTCCTGTGAAAATATAGTTATCCGTATAATAAGTCAAACAACTAGGACAATGACCAGGTGTCTCAATTACGTATAACATTACATTATTAAATAATTGGATTTCATCACCACTTGAAAGGAGTATCACATTCTGACCTTCATATATGGTAGAATGTTCATAATAAAACGAAAAATTTTTCCTATCGTCATACAATGCTTCTTCTCCATATTTTGATGTATAAATACTACAACCAGGAAATCGTGAAACAAGCTCATTTATGCCTGCAATGTGGTCGAAGTGTGTATGTGTAAGAAAAATCCCTCGAATATTCAAATCTTTCGGCAATTCATTAAACAACACTTTTACATCACTCACATCTATAAGAAAAGCATTATTCTGCCCCTCCTCAAATAGTACATACATATTTGAAGAAGGAGCATCGTTAATGATTTTTTTAACCTTGAGCATTATTCCCAAAATGTAAGAATATCACCTATGGTTTTGAACTCACGAAGCTGTTCACCTGTTAATTTCTTTCCGAATTCTTCATCAGAAATAACAATGAGCGAAAGTTTCGCCATAGAATCAAATTCATCTACCGTAGAAAGTTTCGTCTCCACAGTCAATGTACCATTCTCTAGTTCCAGCATATCTTCTAGAACTGCAATTTTTTCTTCAATAGTCATTGTAAAAAAAAGATTTAATTATTATGATGATAATTTACCGCCATCAACACTAATGCAACTACCTGTAACCATTTTAGACAAGTCACTCATTAAATAAACCACTGTATTTGCAATGTCTTCGGGCTGACAAATGCCTAAATACTGTCGGCGTAGTATCTGTTTGTATTCCTCAGAATCCCCCCCATAACTTTCAGACATTCTTGCCATAGGAGTATCAGTAACACCAGGTGCAACTGTATTTATACGAATATTTCTAGGGGCTAATTCTTTTGCAATACAGCGAACAGCAGAATTCATTGCAGCCTTAGATGCACAATATGCAGTTTTCGTTGAATTTCCAAGAAAAGCACCAATTGCTGAAACGCCAACAACATTCATACCCTGCAAATTATATGCGTTACGAGTAGAAAAACATCTTATCATCTCTATGAATGAAAAAAAATTAATATTCATCACCTTCAGCATAAATTCGTATTTTGACAACTTTAAGGGACGCACTACACCAACTCCAACACAAAATACCAATCCGTCCACAGGACCATTCTCTTCAATAATGGAGTTTACACAAGGTTCAATAGTATGGATTGCCGAGAAGTCACATATATATGTTTTATTTCCTTCACCTTTAAGTTCTAGTAAAGTTCTATTAAGATTATTTTCATTGAGATCTAATAAAAGAATTCGAGCACCATAAGCATTAAGTGTTTTAGCTGTAGCAGCACCAATGCCACCAGCACCAGCCACAACAAAAGTCTTATTTGTAAAATCTATAGCACTATTCATAATATATATCCTCCATCTATTACTATTGATGTACCCGTAATCGTTTTAGTAGCATCACTAAGTAAAAAGGCGATTACATTTGCTACCTCTTCCGCTTTTGTCAACCCTAAAATCTGATGCTGTACTAAACCGCCATTAATAGCACTAATACTCTGAATATGTTTTTTTTCAAAATCAACGTCAACTCCACCTTTTTGGACAGAATTGACTCGAATACCATCATTGGCAAATTCGACAGCCAAACACCTAACAGCTGCATCCAAAGCAGCTTTTGAAGAACAGAAAGCCATCTTTGCTTTCATAGCTTTGATGCTACTAATAGAAGACATTGCTACAATACTTGCTCCGTTTTCCATCCCTTTTGCTTTCTTGAGCGAACGTACGACTTCAATAAAAACATTGAAATTATCATTCAAAATTTCATTCAAATTTCCAGGTTTAACAAATTGAAGTGGTTTAAAATCACTGTGTACAATAGCAAATACAACACCATCAAAAGCGCCATTGGATTTTACGAGCTGCTTGATATATGACTCAATGTGTGCTGTATTTCTCTCTTCATACACTTCGACTTTCGCACCAAGTTCTTTGATCTGACGAAAAATTGCTTCGTCTAAAGCATTTGAACCTCCAATAAGCAATATACGCTTATCAGTCAAATCCATTGGATTTATCATTTAGTATTTTCTTTAGGATTTTTCAAGTTCTGAATCAAATTCCAAATCGCTTCAACTGAATTGAAATTATCGGGAATTAGTTCATTAATACGAACTTGTACGCCAAATTCATCATCTAACTCAGATATAATAGACACGACATCCATTGAATCCAAAATTCCATCATCAATTAATAATGTTTCATTCTTGAAATCGACATCTGGTCGAACACGCTGCAATATTTCCAATAGTTTCTCCATAGTTCTATTATTTATTTTATTAATGATATTGTCGATTTAAAAGTATACTTAAATCCTTTCTTCTGATACATACTAACAGCTACAGTATTCTGATGTTGCACCCAAAGCATATAACGATGTTTCTCATTTTCCATATTTTTTTCTATAAACGTATCAAGCAGAACTTGTCCTACGTGTCTACCTCTTCCTTCAGGAATAACTGCCACATGTGAAATACAAGCTGTTTTACCTGTAAAAGTCTGATGCAATGCCCCTAGAAATTTATTATTATCAATACCATGCGCAATCCAAATAGCATTATTTATCAATAATTTTTCATACATATCAGAAGTTATATAATCGCCACTCAAAATATCAAATGAATCATTAAATAATTTACAAGCTTTTTCTATCTCCCATAAGTTTTTTGCAAATTCGACTTTCACCCCTTCTATTTTAATTGGTCTTTCCAAATCCTTATATATTCCTAAATACTGGTCTCTAATAAGATTAACCCTAAACCCTACCTTTTCAAGATATTCTATTTCTTTCTGTGGAAAATAACTTTTTCCACGATATAAAATTTCAACCACTACATCTTTAAGTTCATTAAAATCTGGTTTCGCATTAAAATCATTAATATAATAATACATTCTAAATCCAGTATTTTTTTTCACAAAAAGAAAAGCATTATGCCTATCACAAACTTCAAAAAGCTCACCGTTATTTATCAACGTCTCCGCTTCTCTTTGCAAATAATCGTTGGAAGCCCCTTCTTTACTTCGATATTGTTCAACTATCTCTACATATCGTTCAATAGTATTTATTTTATTGAGCATCATAATTCTTCTTCAACTCTATACGATCTATTTTACCATTCATATTATAAGGCAGCACTCTCAAGTGAAAGACTTCATTAGGAAACATATATTTAGGGAGTTTATCTTTTATCAAATTAATAATGTCCAGTTCTTCACCTGAAACAGTTGTATAATAGAGAATAATGGAATCCTTTTCTTGATCAAAGATACAAGCAGCATTAGAAATATCTGCAATTGAATTAACAACGACTTCTATTTCTTCTAATTCAATGCGATGCCCCATATGTTTTATTTGGAAATCCTTACGTGACACAAATTCAATCTCTCCATATTTGTTATATTTTACGATATCACCTGTACGGTAGATTTTATCATCATAAAAATTATGAAGCGGATTTTGGACAAAAACCTCATGAGTTTTAATTTCGTTGTTATAATAACCAAGAGCCACACCAGTACCACGCACACATAACTCACCTATCTCATTCACTCCTACAAGCTTATCTTGATCATTGAACACCAATACTTCCATATTATGACAAGCTTTGCCAATAGGTATGTATTCATCGTCATCAAAATCACGATTCACTACATAATAGGTACAGTCAACAGTAATTTCGGTTGGTCCATACAAATTGACGTATTGAGCATTTGGTAATTTATGTATCCAAACTTTCAGCTGCTTTGCCGGCATTGCTTCACCTGCAAAAAATACACGTTTTATATATTTTGGAACACTATCATTTAGTATTTGGCTATTACCAACTAGCACTACAGCAGATGTAGCCCATAAGATAGTTGTAATCTTTCGTTCATTAAGGAACTTCACCAACAATTTTGTAAAAGTGAAATACTTCTTGGCTATAATGTTGAGCGTAGCACCCGACTTCAAACAAATATAAATATCCTTCACCGAACCGTCAAAATAGAATGGAGTTTGATTTCCAAGTGCATCAGTTTCATCAAATCCAAATGTTTCGACAAGCCACTCTGCAAGATCAATAGCACCACGGTGACTAATTACTACTCCTTTGGGAATTCCAGTCGAACCACTAGTAAAGATAGAATAGAGAGGGTCAGTGTCTATCACTTTAGATCGAACATCTGCAATATACGCCTTGTCTATCTCATTATCTATCACCTCTGCATAATTGAAACGCACCCCTTTAAACTCAATCAAGTCAAGTATCTTATCATCAGCAACCGTAGTAGTGATAGCAGCTATCGGATTAAGCACATCATTGATGAGCTTTACACGCTGATCAGGCATCTTACAGTCGATAGGTACATAAAAATTGCCACTCTCCACTACGCCCATAAATCCTACAAGTCCTTCTATCCGACGATCTACAAATACCAGTACAGGTCTACGCATCTGCTTATCTGTAGCAATACCTAACGCTGTTCCAATGACTTCAGCTTGATATTTCCATTCGGCAAAAGTCAAAAAAGTCTTTTCATCAGCAATAGCTGTTTTATCAGGAAAGCGTTGTGCCATTGCATCAAGATAGGAAAGAATATTTGTTATCATTTCTTTTCGTATAATTGGTTAGGATTAGTAATAAGCCCTTCTTCAAAGATTTCATCATCCTCAAAAATTGGCAAAATATCGTCTGCATTTATTTCAAACGAAGTAGCACCCAAAGAAATGCCGATACCAAAACCACAAGTCATCACTTTGATAACTTTATGTTCATTGTTATTTCCATAGCGATCACAAAGCGACACGATAGCAGAAGCACCAGAGGTATTTCCATAACGATCAAGTGAGATAGGAATTTTATCAAAATCGATCCCGGATTTCTTTGCTATCTGCTTCAATATATAGAGATTAGCTTGATGAAAAGCAAAGCAATCATAACTATCAGATGTCGTTCCCGTTTGAGCAAAAAAGTCCTTGATAAGACGAGGCACATCAAAAATCGTAAATGTAAACACTGAAGTGCCTTGAATAAAGCTATTCATCAATGTACGTTCATTGCCATCTTCGCACATTACAACTTCTTCATTCGCATGAAGGTTACGATAACCACCACCTGGAACAATCATATATCGATATCCCGAACCATCACTACGAAGCAATGCTGTTATTTCGTCAGATTCATTATCAGTCTTTTCCAGCAACATCACTGCACCGGCCTCACCAAATAGCATAGCCGAACTTTTATCAGTTGGATAAACAGACTTCCCTGCTGTGTCACCAACAACAACCAGTGCTCTTTTTATGTCACTAGTGGTCATAATCGAAGTAATTGTCTGCATACCTACGACCAACGATGAACATCCTAAACTGATATCATAACAAACAGCTTCTTTAGGAATTCCTAAACGATATTGCAATACAAAAGCGGTAGAAGGGCGACGATAATCTGGACTATGTGATACAAACAACAATGCCCCAATCTCTTCAGAACTAATACCATTCTTTTTCAAAAGTTCTTTAGCTGCTCTATAACCAAGATCTGAACAAGTTTGATATTCAGAAGTACGGCGTGAGGCTCTTACCCCCGTCATCGCCATAAACTTATCCACCTCTACATCACCAAACAAAGGCTTGTAGCTTTCTGTCTTAACTTCATTACTAGGAACGGCACATGCCACTCCTGCAACTTTAATATTCTTGAAATTAAAAAATGCCATATTAGACAATTATAAAACTAAACCATTATCTGATTTTAGTTGTTTTTTAAATAAAACTCTTTCTCTTCCATCTGGTAACACTATCTCTTCCACCACCTCTGACTTATCTATTTTTGTATAAAATTTATATACCCTCTTATTGAATTTATCCACTTCAAAAAACAATTCTCTATAACCTAAATTATAAATAATATTCTCCTTAACATGCCCCATTTCTATGGATTTTACCCCATCATCTTCATTCTTTAACCAACACCAATACTCTCCTCTAACGCCTTCATTATGTATAAATTTTATTTTATTTTTTTTATCCAATGACTTATATCGATCAATCACTTCAATTATCAATCTAGGATGAAATATTAGACTTCCTAATGCCGAAAATCCAAGTCTAACAATATTTTTCTTTATTGTTAAAGCCTGATATTTCGCATCCAAAGTTGCACTGCTGAAACCAATAATCTTTCTCTGACTATTTTCTGCACAAACGACAACTTCGTACGGATCATTAAGTATCACTTTATAATAAGATCGAAGAAAAGATTTTCCTAGTGATAAAAAAATTCCTTTTTGATATCTTTCTCTCACATTCCAATGCACATTCGCTATTTGTTTTGCATCAGAAGGTTTAGCTAGTCTGAATTTAATATTGCTCATTCTTATATACTATTAATGACATCAACCATTTTCTTCGCAAGAAATTTATAGTCAAACTCTTTAGCTGCCAACCTAGCTCTATCACACATTAACGCATATTCTCCTTCAGGCAAATCTAAAATTTTTAATATCTCTTCTGCATAATCAGCTGAAGAAGTATATTCCCTCGCAATACCAATACGATTTTTAGAAACAGGGCAATCATAAATATTAATATTACAAACGATTGGCTTACCTGCAGCCATATATTGGAACATTTTACTTGAACTTATACCATTTTTCGCAAAATCAGATGACAGGTAATTTAATATATTTAGATAACTTTTGGATAGTACATACGGAACATATTTGGGATCTATCCACTTATCTTTAACAATAATATTAGATAGCTGATGTTCTTTACAATATGATATTATTTTCTCTCGTTCTGTACCATCCCCATAAATTAGAAATTTCACATCTTTTTTCTTATTTTCTAAGATTTCTGCAGCATAGACCAATTGCATTACATTATTCACGTGCCTTAATGAACCTAAATAAACAACTTTTTTATGGCAAGAGCGTAAATCTGGATCATCAATGATAAATTGTTGCTTAAAATTTTCAAAGTCGTCAAGATCAACCCCATTATTTATATAAAATACCTTTTTCAAATCAATAGGACCACCGTTGTCAACATCCCATCTTTTATTTTTAAGATAGTCATAACAACCAGACCAAGAAAAAACAAGTGCATCTGATTTGGCGCAATTATATTTTGATTGAGCAAATAACAACTTCACTATTGGGTTCCATTTAGAAATTAACCCAAAATCCACAAAATTATCAGGCCAAACATCTAGACTTTCCTTTATATATGAAATACCTCTTTTTTGGGCATATTTCAATAATGGGTTCGTCAAGAGAGGTCCTCCTGTCGCAATAATACAATCTGGACATTCAAAGTTATCTGCTAAACTCACCAATCTCTTAAAGAAAAGATAATCGCTCAATACTCTCCTTACTTTAGATGCCTTACTATACATTAACGTATTAATATGCACAAAATCAATCTTGCCATACTTTCGCCTCATATATTTTGAGTTATCTTCAATGATATTTAAATCCATGTTATGCATAACACTTGATCCAAATAATATCACCTTGTAACCAAATTCGGTCAAATAATAGGCAAACTTTATGGCACGTAGTCTGGATTCATATTGAGGCGGCATTGCATATTTATTTACAATCCAAATTGTTCTTATTTTGCTACTCATATAGAAATACTTATTAACAATCACTAGATGTACTTATATTCACAACAATAAGGAGTAAAAAGGAGGTTAAATCCTCTAATAAACAATATTTACATACAAATTTATTTACCAATATACTAGAATGATCCATATTGCATGCAATTATTTACATAAAGTTATTTTACAGAAAACTTATTAATCAACTTTACAACGTCCTTCACCTCCTCCATTGAAATCGTAGGTCCAATTGGTATACTCAGCTCATGTTCAGATATGTATTCCGTAATAGGAAGATTAAGATTGGCCCACTCTTTGTAACATTCTTGTTTATGTGGAGGTATAGGGTAATGAATCACAGTTCCGACTCCATTCTGCTCCAAATAGTCATGTAGTTCATCACGCTTTTCACACAATATAGGAAACAAGTGGAAGACATTACTTCCATAAGATAATGTATCCGGCAAAGAAACCAAGGGATGTTTAATGTTTTGAATATAGTATTTAGCCACTTCTTTACGATATGTATTATCTTCAACAAGATATTTCAATTTCACATTCAGTACAGCTGCTTGAACCTCGTCAAGTCTACTATTACGTCCCCTATATTTGAATATATATTTTTTCTGTGAACCATAGTTAGCCAAAGTACGCACAGTGATGGCCAGTTCCAAATCATTAGTTGTCACAGCACCACCATCACCTAATGCACCTAAATTCTTTCCCGGATAAAAGCTATGTCCAGCAGCATCACCTAACGAACCTGTCATGCAACCATCAGCTGTCAAACAGCCATGCGCTTGAGCATTATCTTCTACTAACTTCAGATTATATTTTTTGCAAATATTGGCAATTTTCTCACTCCAAGCCAAACGACCATAGAGGTGCACAAGAGCTATAGCTTTTGTACGAGAAGTTATAACTTCCTCTATCTTATCCTCATCAATCTCAAGTGTATTCAGTCTTGGCTCTACAAGAACAGGCTTCAAACCATTTTCTGTGATAGCAAGAATAGTTGCAATATAGGTATTTGCCGGTACAATGACCTCATCACCTGGTTGCATTACACCCATCTCAATGTATGCACGGAAAATCCAAATCAGTGCATCCAAGCCATTGGCACAACCAACTGTATATTGTACTCCAACAAATTTTGAGTAATTCTCCTCAAAACGTTCGTTCTCCTTGCCTTGAAGGTACCAACCTCCGTTAACCACACGGCTTACAGCCTCATTTATCTCAGCTCCGTGAAGAGCGGTCACATCTTTTAATGAAAGAAAAGGTATCATTTTGTTTTTCTTTATTTATCAGCTATTTTTCTAAGAAATTTCGCAGGATTACCTACCCAGATTTCTCCGGCAGGCACATTCTTTGTCACCACACTGCCAGCACCAATCATGGCATCCTCACCAATGGTTATCCCTGGAAGTATCGTAGAACCAGCACCGATAGATGCACCCTTGCACACCTTTGTCTTAAGAAGAACCCAATCCTCATTCTTCGACTTTGGATACATATCATTGGTAAAAGTCGTATTAGCACCTACCATTACATTATCTTCCAACTCAATACCATCCCAAACTTGGACACCACACTTAATAGTAACATTATTACCAATCACCACATTATTCTCAATCAGACAATGAGAACAGATATTGCATCTCTCGCCAATCCTGGCCTCAGGAAGTACTACGCAGTACTGCCAGATATTAGTAGAAGCCGGAATATTTTGATTCTTACAATCGCTTAACGGATGTATCATTACTAATCTCCCTAAATTCAAGAAATTCATCATAATTACGAATATAGTCTTCCTTTTTATATACATCAGAAGCCAAAACCATGCAAACAGCACCAGAAGAAAAATCATCCAAGTCACGCCATATACCCGGTTTTACATATAGGCCTTGATAAGGACGATTCAAGAAAAAAGAACGTTTAACCTTGCCATCATCCAAGGTTACACGAAAGGAACCGGATGCGGCAACCATAAACTGGCTCAAATCTCTGTGAGCATGTGCTCCACGAGACTCACCTCCTGGGACATCATACAGATAGTATACACGCTTCACATCAAAAGGAAGAGTGTCGCCATTCTGCACTACAGTCAGGTTACCCTTACGATCACTGTGATGCTTGTCCAGCTCAATCATTGAACAATCAAATACACTATATTTCTCCATTGCCCCTTAACTGTAAATAATCGTCATAATTTCTAATATAGTCATCTGGAATATAACTAGTTGAAGCAAATTCCAATGCAAGAGAATTTGTAGAGAAATTGTCTATTCTTCTCCACAACCCTTTCGGAATATAAAGACCATAATAAGAACGATTAAGCGTAAACTTATTCTGTCTCTCACCATCATCCACTATCACATCAAAACCGCCTGAAAGTGCAACTATGAATTCTTCCGTATTCCTGAATGCATGACTTCCACGGCATTCTCCTCCCGGAACATCATAAATCCAATATGTCCTCTTGATTTCAAACGGAATATGATTGTTCTGTTCTACAAACGAAAGATTCCCTCTCATATCTAAGAATTTGGGGAGTTCGATGATTTTACAATCTTTGATTGACATTTTATAATTCAAAATACAATATGGATATTTTATTTCAGTTGTTATGGACAAGCCATTAAATGTGGATGCTGATAATTCAATGATAAATAAGACAGGGGATCGTTATATGTTCAAGTTTTTTTATTTAACAATCAAATTATTCAAATATAAATCAGCGGCATTCTTATCTGTCAAACGACGAGCAGTCTCAATTGCTCTTTCTGAAACAGCTAACCTTTCATCCGGAGTGAGTTTATTTATTTTACGAATTATATTTGCAAGCTCTTGAATGTTACCCGCTTCACATAAGAAACCGTTCACACCATCTTCTATCACACCATCAAACCCTTCTTTCTTGGAAGCTATAGTAATGCACCCACGAGCCATAGCCTCCAAATAGACTAATCCATAAACTTCCCTACGACTAATCATTATCATACAGTCAGCATTGTCATACTTAGCCTTTATTTCATCTCGCGGAATCCTGCCACAAATAGTCACTTGACTCTCCAAATGAAATTTCTTCATCTTCAATTTTATGGTGTCCAATTCATGACCATTGCCCACATAATCAATGTGAAAGTTTTTATCCTCATAAACATTAACCAAAGCCTCGATAATTTCAGCCGGATATTTACGTTGAATCATCTCACCAACATAGATAAATTTACTTAATGGTTTCTCAAATGAATGAGTATTGCTTTCTGTAATATAACTTGCGGGAACACCTGAATAACAGATAAAAGAATGCTTAAGCTTGCCATATCTCTCTTCGAAATCTTCTCTATATTTCTTTGAACGGAATCCCCACAAATCAATTTTATTATAAAAACATTTAAATCGTTCACCGTAAACACCATCCAGATCAAAATTCTCATGCATTATAATAGCAGTTGTCGCTGAAGAATAAATACTTTTCAACTTCGCGACCACCTCTATCTGAGGATTAGGAAAATGCCCTACTATAATATCAGGTATAAAATCAGCTTCAGCATTACTATTAACTATTTGTTGAATAGATTTTCTGATAGAAATTGATAAAAATCTCCCATGAGGAATCGGTTTGAATAATGGTATTCTCAACACTTGCACACCATCCCATTCATATTGTGCACCCTTATCACGTTTTGTATAAACTACCGCACCTGTTTTCGCAGTAATCAAATCTCTCGCTACCCGAGCCGCCCAATAGTAAAAGAAAGGATATACAGCCTGATAATGTACCACACGCACATTATGACCTTCTTTTGCCCACTCCTTTGTAAAGTAATGACATACCGAAGTTCCCTTATTTTCCTTTGAAGGAAGCGGGTAAATGGTTGATAATAGAAGAATATTCATAATCACATGCAAATTCGCATTCCCGGTATATACAGCTTTGCGTTAGCTATAAAACATAGGAAATACTACGATTTACTTCAAATTAATATGTTTAGAACCGATTTCAGTAAATGAATTTAGCTCATTTATAATAAGTAAAAGTCTATTGGGGTCAATAATATATAATTATTTTCACGAGTCTCGTTTAAATACATCTCTAGTATAAACCTTCTCCTTCACATCATCCAGACAATCATCATAACGATTAGCAATGATGGAATGACTCATCAATTTGAATTTCTCCAAATCATTATTCACCTTACTCCCAAAGAAAAGACTGCCATCCTCCAGTACAGGTTCATAGATAATCACTGTAGCGCCCTTAGCCTTGATACGTTTCATGATACCTTGAATAGCACTTTGACGGAAATTATCAGAGTTACTTTTCATTGTGAGACGATAAATACCAATCACACACTCTTTTTCCTGCGTTTTATCATATCCATTTTGTTCACTGTAACTATAATAGCCCGCTTTTTTCAAAACTTGGTCAGCTATGAAGTCCTTACGGGTACGATTACTCTCAACAATAGCAGTCATCATATTCTGTGGTACATCATTATAATTGGCCAGTAACTGTTTCGTGTCTTTGGGCAGGCAGTAACCGCCATAACCAAAGCTGGGATTATTGTAATGGGTACCAATACGAGGGTCAAGCCCTACTCCTTGAATAATAGCCTGTGTATCTAATCCCTTGATTTCAGCATAGGTATCTAATTCATTGAAGTAACTGACACGAAGAGCCAGATAAGTATTGGCAAAAAGCTTCACAGCTTCCGCCTCCTTCAAACCCATAAAAAGAGTGTCAATATCCTTCTTTATAGCCCCTTCCTGCAATAGAGAAGCAAAAACATGCGCCGCATCTTCAAGATCATCGCCTCCAATGGTATGGATAGCCTTATTCTCCTCATCAAACTGACCAATCATTTTGGGATAACCCACGATTATGCGACTAGGATATAAGTTGTCATATAATGCCTTACTTTCGCGCAGGAACTCAGGCGAAAAGAGCAAACGAAATTTGTGTGTAGTCTCCCACCCTTTCTCCTTAAATTTTTCAGTATACTTCACGTACAAGGAACGGCAATAACCAACCGGAATAGTACTTTTGATTACCATTGTTGCATCGGGATTAACCTCTAGTACCAAATCAATCACATCCTCAATATGATGCGTATCAAAAAAATTCTTCTGGGGGTCGTAGTTTGTAGGAGCTGCAATCACTACAAAATCGGCGTCACTATAAGCCGTTGCACCGTCCAACGTAGCTGTCAGGTTCAGTTTCTTTTCCGAAAAATACTTTTCAATATATTCATCCTGAATAGGACTGATTCGCCTATTGATTTTTTCGACCTTTTCAGATACCACATCAACAGCTATCACTTGATGATGTTGTGCAAGCAAAGTAGCCAACGACAAGCCCACATAGCCTGTTCCAGCTACAGCAATTTTAAGATCTTTAAAGTTTCTCATTTTTTCACTTCTTACTAATACCAACGAATAGAATCATACAAACCATTTATATTCATAAAGTTTTTTGGGGATTAGTTCTATATGATATAAGAATAATCAATAAAGCCCAAACTCCACTAGATAAAAAGGTTGCGGGAATGAAAGTTGAAATAATCGCATATGAAAATATCACAGCTATAAAAAATATATATGACTCATTCACTCCTTTCGCACATGAACTTATAATTTTAAAGTAAACAACTAATATAAAGGGTAATATAAAACAACCTTCATTTCCAAAATTAGCATACGCTTCACTAATTAATCCATTATTAGCTCTTATGCCTTCCACTTCTGGTGAAAAGTATTCCCCCACAGCAATATCTACACTAGTTGATGAATAGGGAGAATTCATGCCAAATCTGCTAAAAATGCTATTCCTATAATAATCCGGTTCAAACAGATTGAAAAAAGTATAATATTCATAATCCATTCCAGATGGAACATAAAACACTCTCCAAAAAACAAAAGAAACGCCTAACTGTATTGTTGTATTTTTTACAAATGAGATTAAAATAATAAATATCGATGCTAATAACGGAATATACCTAAGATAGTATTGCTTATAATACAATCTTATTATAATTCCTATCACAGTTGCAAAAACTATAGACTTTAATCCCACAATAGAAAAATCTATATAGATAATTATTGCAAATACAAATGCCAAAAAATATTTTTTTTTATCCAAAAAATAGCATATAACTAACGGGCATAATAGTGTTGAAGCCGCTAAAATATACCTAAATACCGTAGGATAGCTATTTTCTCTTTGTTCAAATCTAATATCATATACATCAAACAACGAGGTATGAAGATGAAAACCAGTATATCTTATAGAAATGTATAAAACTGATATAACAAATAGACCAATAACAATATAAAACAAGTTCTTTAAACATCTATTGTGCTTTTCAATACAATCATCACTCACAATTTTTATTGATGGCATATTATTACATAACACCACAAACATAAACCAAAAGATAAAATTTGTGACAATGTATGCTTTCTCATAACTAATATAGCCAAGTAGAATAGTCAAAGGAGTGAATTTCAATAATAGAAGCACAAATGAAACATTGCTCCAAAAACGATCTTTTCCAAACATTGCCTTTATAAACAATAAGGCCATACCTATGAAAAAAGCCCACGATATAATATATCTAGATAATGATGCATCATTAATATAACCGGCATAGCTATATATAGGCACAATGAATTTTACATAATACATTTCCTGTGCTATACGGTATAATACAAGAAATAAAAAAAGTGATATCCGTTGATGCTTAAATATTTTCATAATGTCATTTTATCGAATATCTATAGCACCAATAAAACTGCAACAAAAAAAGTAATGACTTTATTCCACTAAAAAAAAGCAAGAAAACATAAATGTCTCTATATAAATTAGATATAAAAATAAGAAGTAACATTGAAAACAAAAACAAAAGTTGCCATATAAAATCATATGACTGTTTACTTGCAATTATTAAAGTAGGACGAATAACTTCTGTAACAAATGATATGGCAACCATAGGTATTAAATATCTAGTATATATGCCAGCATTTATCCACTGTGAACCTAAAATAATTTCAAAAAGAAATGGAGAAATTATGAAAAGAATAGAAAAACCCACTAAAGAAATGATAGAGACAGGAACTATTGTTTTAACGAGTATATGTCTGCATGAACCATAATTGTTATAATCTTCATTCGCCCTCTGCCGATATGCATCACTCACAGCTATTGTTATAATGGAAATAGGAACTGCTATTATCGTATTCGACATTGAAAAAAAGCCAAGTTCCTCTTTAGTAAAAACCGCACCTAAATAAAATAGAGGTATAGCGCACGATACACTATTAATCAATTTTCCAGTCATTACATATTTTGGAAATCTAATATATTTCGTCAAACATTCCTTAACAACAGATAATGACACGATTTTATACAGATTTCTATCTTTCACAAACATAGAAAATAAACAAGAGAATGCAGAGATACCTCTGCCTATTAATTCGCCATAGATCTTCCCGTTGCCTAAGACCAATGAATTCATACACCCAAACAGTGTTTCTGCAATAGATAATGATGAACTATTTACTAGTTTATTTACGGACAACTGTTTGAAATATTTATTTTTAACACACCATTCATTATAACATTGATAAATAACAATGAACAATGCTATCAATATTGGGATAAAAAACAATTTCACAAAAAGAGGTTCATTTAATAATAGATGAATTTCATCCCTTAGGAAATAAAAAGTTAAGCATATAACACTTAACACAAATATCGACAATGACAATACTAATACAATAATATTAAAGGCCTCTTCCTTACTTTTAGAAATAAAAATTGAATAAGTATATCCACCAGTAACTAAGATAGCTAATATTGCCGCTATTTGAGAAAAAATTGCTGCTGTTCCTATTTGATCTGGTGTAAATAGCCGTCCTATTATTGGATAAAATATAATTGGAATTAATTGTGCTATAAAGGTTCCTCCAGTTAATACTAATAAGGACTTAGTATAATCTGACGTACGAATTCTATTTATAAATCCTTTGACTAATTTCATTATAAATTCTTAATTTCTTACATACCACTATAAAGCAAATATGTAAGTGCCTTTAGCAACATATATGGTAAGAAGACCTAATTTCAAAAGCAATACACCAATTGGAACACTTACTCAATTTTATCTAATTCATTGATGAGCTCTTGTTGCTCACTAGTGAACAAGCCATCCCAACTATTTATAATTATATGTGCTTCTTTTGCTAATTCTTCCTCTAACGTCTCTCTATAACAGGCCACCAATAATCGACATTTCAACAGCGAATCAGATATTTTATTCAATATTTCCCAACTGCGATCAAGTAGCATCTGAACTTTATCTTCCTTATCCCCATGATTGTAAATTGTAGCACTATAAGCTTTCAAGAGAGTAGTACAAAGAATCACCTCTTCTTCGTCATTCCGGGCTTTCTTCCGATACAAGGTTTCTGCCAGATTATAAACATCCGAATTCAGTTGACGAAAACGATCTGCATAAATGGGTTCACCATCCATACCAAGATAAAGAAGCTCATGCGTAAGTTGACGCAAAGCATCGATTTGAGACTTCATATAACTATGAATTAAAAATTATAAATTATGAATTATTCTTCTGTTATCGGAACAATAAGAGAGGGATGAATAAAAGTGGTAGCTACTGCCATAACCCCCTGAATAGAAACAACTACCCGACGATCACCTTTTACACGAACAAATATACCTTCGACACCTTCGAAAACTCCACCGGTGATGCGGACACGATCTCCTTTCTGCATGGAATATTCCGTAGGCGGCAAGTAAATTACTTGTTGGTCGTAAGAGCCGGCAATGGCTATAAAGTGGCGCATTTGGATTTCCGGAACAATAATCGGCTGCTTCGTCTCACGATCCATGATATAGCGAAGAGGTAGAAGAACAGCATTTTCCTCCTTAATTTCGTCAATCTTCTTACGAGTGGAATAAATGAAAACCAGATTATGTATGGCAGGAACGAGTTTACGAATACGTTGCTCCTTCCGCGTTACATATTCATAACGCATAGGAATGAAGTTTTCGATATTATTCTTGTCCAAAAACTCTTTCAAAACGAGTTCCCGGCTATAGGTGATACGCAAAGCATACCAATGATATTCAGAATTCAAAATGGAAGATTGAGAGCTCATGAATGATTAACTGTTCTCGTCTGGATATTTCTTGGGGACACCGGGGAATGAAAATTCCTTCCGGTTAAAACGTAAATCCGTGATGGTGAATTTGCTACGTTCAACGGCCTAAATTCAGACTCCCTATCGCAGGAAGTACAAACAGGCACTTTTGAAGACTGGAAAAGCTGATTTTGCTGAAAAAGCACAATTCTCGACTTCTAATATACTGTAAACAAAAGACTTAATAGAACAAAATATACTATTAATCGTTCGTTTAATGGGCACAAAGATAAGGGGGATTTTCGAAAGAACAAAGTGTTTAATAAAAATAATTCTAATCATATCATTTAATCCTATCCACAAGTACCTGTAAGGGCACTTCCAAAAGGGCTACACCATTTACCCCGGATGACTACACCCTTTTGTATGTAGGGCTACACCCTTTGCGGCAAAAGGTGTAGCCCTATACAAGCTATAATTAACACACCAGACAATAAGGAATTTTATTCAACACTATTTCGCTCATTACCTCAACGACAAAGGCACTTTAAAACCACTCTGGGAATTAGTCACTTCCAAGAAGTTAAGAGTTTGTCGACAGGAAGTTAACTCTTTGTCGACAAACTCTTAACTTCTTGCAAGCAGGCTCTTAATGCCTTGCAAACAGGAGAAACTTTGTTACATCACAAGACTTCTAAAGTTTATTCCAATTTAGTGACAAATGATATAATTCAGTGCATTATCTGCAACCATCGAGTCAATGCAAAGCCTCCCATTTCAGGGGTAATCAAGCCATACCATCAAGTTCTTGCTCAATCGTCTTATTAAGTTGTGGAAGCATCGATTCTATTTTGCAGCAACAAACCTGGGTCCCTAAGTTTAAGAAACTCAGCAAGAAGTCATACAAAGAAAAAAGAAAGGGGCGCACTTCAAATTTTGAAGTGCACCCCTTATTTACCTAATGCCTAATAAAAACCTCTTTTTACCCTAATTTTAGAGTAGCTCTCAATCTGAGAGTTTCCGATGAATCTTATCTATCTCCATTTCTTCACAACCTTCTTGTCTGACGGAGTAGCCTCAATCAAACTCAGGGCAAAGCCACCACTACGTGCCAACTTCACAGACATCTTAGTCTTACTGGTCACAATACCTTTCTTTATCTGATAAGAAGTCGGATTCTCTTTGTAATCAGCATCTTTACCATCAGCATAAAGAGTAGCTACATACTGCTTGCCAGGTTCCAGAAAATCCAGAGTAAAGTTAGTAGTACGTGCATTCTCATCTGTGATGCCACCTACAAACCAATTATTCGTTCCTTTCGCCTTACGAGCTGCCGTAATATAATCACCCGGTTCCGCTTCCAGATATTTACTATCATCCCAATCTACCGCTACATCTTTGATGAATTGGAAAGCATCCATATGCTTCTCATAATTCTCAACTAAATCGGCAGCCATCTGCAACGGACTGTATAATGTCACGTAAAGAGCCAACTGCTTACAGAGAGTGGTCTGTACCTGTCCATGAGGCAGATCGCCCATGAAATCAAGTTTTGTATCGAAGATACCAGGAGTATAATCCATCGGGCCACCAATCAGACGATTAAATGGAAGCAAGGTAGTGTGGAACGGTTTACTGCCACCAAAAGCCTCATATTCCGTACCACGGGCAGACTCGTTACCAATCAGGTTAGGATAAGTACGGCAAAGTCCGGTAGGACGCACAGCTTCATGGGCATTTACGCAAATTTTATACTCAGCAGCTTTAGTCACGGCGTACAGATAATGGTTGTTCATCCACTGACCGTAGTGATGCTCTCCACGAGGAATCATATTGCCTACATAACCACTCTTCACTGCATTGTAACCATTGTCTACCATAAACTGGTAGGCTTTATCCATATGACGTTCATAATTGCGTACGGATGCCGAAGTTTCATGGTGCATCATCAATTTCACACCCTTACTTTTAGCGTAAGCGTTCAACATCTTTACATCAAAGTCAGGATATGGAGTTACAAAATCAAATACATAATCTTTAGAATGACCGAACCAGTCTTCCCATCCTTCGTTCCAACCTTCTACCAGCACTTGATCAAGTCCATTTTCAGCTGCAAAGTCTATATAACGTTTTACGTTTTCATTGGTAGCACCATGACGTCCGTTAGGTTTAGTTTTGGTATAGTCCGTTTCACCCAATTTTACAGAAGGCAGATCATCGGTATAAGCCCAAGTGCTCTTTCCGGCAATCATTTCCCACCATACGCCTACATATTTCACCGGCTTAATCCAGGAAACATCTTCATAAGCACAAGGCTCATTCAGATTCAACGTCAGTTTGGAATTCAGAATATCACGGGCGTCATCACTTACGATAACCGTACGCCACGGAGACTTACAGGGAGCTTGCAGGTATCCTTTATCTCCTTTTGCATCAGGGGTAAGCCAGGATTCGAATACAAAATTCTTATCATCCAGATTAAGATGCATACAGGAGTAATCCACCAAAGCAGCCTCATGCAAGTTAATATAAAGACCGTCAGCTGTTTTCATTTGCAGAGAAGTTTGTACACCCGTCGGAGAGAACGTAGTCTGTGAAGAATTAGGAGTGATCGCACCATCCATCAAGCCACGGATTTCAGAAAGCTTAGATTCTGTATAATCATATTCCTGTGTATCATAATCGCCCGGTATCCAGAAAGCAGTGTGATCGCCTGTCATGGCAAACTGAGTATGTTCTTCCTTGATAACGAAATAATTCAGGTTCTTAGACAAAGGAAATTCGTAACGGAAACCCAAACCGTCATCAAACAGACGGAAGCGGATGATCATATTGCGATCTTGCGCTTTCTGGTTCAACGTTACAGCCATCTCATTATAATGGTTGCGAATTTGTTTCACTTCACCCCACACCGGCTCCCAAGTCTCATCAAAAGTGGAAGTTTGGGTATTTGCCAGTGTAAATCCATTCATCAGTCCCGGAGCATCTTTCAGTTCCAAGCCGAGTTTAGAAGGTTTGATAACAGCTTTTCCTTTGTAGGAAAGTTCATAGATCGGTTCACCTTGTGCGTTCACTGAAAAGTTCAGTTGCAGTTGTCCGTTCGGCGAGGTGATACTCTCAGCCATTGCCCAATTGCTTACAAACAAAAAGAGCAAGAGACAGAACAATTTGATTGCTTTCATGTTTTTCATGATTTGAATTATTTTAGAGAATTATAATCGTGATGCAAATATAAGGATGAAATGACATGTGAACGAAGGAATAAAATGAAAATATAGATGATTTACCGGCAAACGTTTGCATAACTGGTTTAGTTTCTGATTTTTAAGCATTAAGGGGAAAAACCGGAATATAAACCCGATATAAATGAAAAATTGTACCTTTGCAGGCATTATCGGAATAATAACAGAATAAAAATGAAAGAATTGATATACATTTTCCTTGGTGGCGGAACAGGCAGTGTGCTCCGTTACTATGTGCAGGAACTACTGCACGAACGGATCATCCCTTATTCCTTTCCTTGGGCAACATTTACAGTCAATATCTTCGGCAGTTTTCTCATCGGGTTGTTTTATGCCCTTTCCGCTCGTTTTAATCTCTCGCCCGAAATGCGTCTGTTATTGACAGCCGGTTTCTGCGGTGGATTCACCACTTTCTCTACTTTTTCCAATGATGGTCTGACCTTGCTGAAAGGTGGTTTCTATGGAACATTTATAGCATATACCTTAATCAGCATCACGTTGGGAATATTGGCTGCATTGGCGGGAGGAGCAGTCGGCACTAATCACTTATCACTCACCACTAATCACTAAACACAACTATATTCTGAACAAAAACCGATTGCTTCTTGTTTCCTATTTAAAATAATTACAAATAATATCATAATTATGAAAATAGAAAAGATTATCGGACGTGAAATTCTCGATTCAAGAGGAAATCCCACAGTGGAAGTAGATGTAATGTTGGAATCAGGCTTTATGGGCCGTGCTTCCGTTCCTTCCGGCGCTTCTACGGGAGAACACGAAGCTTTGGAACTCCGTGATGGCGACAAAGGACGTTATGGAGGCAAAGGTGTATTAAAAGCTGTAGAAAACATCAATGATATTATCGCTCCGAAACTTGTCGGAATGTCAGCCCTCGACCAGATGGGCATCGATCATACCATGCTGGCATTGGATGGAACAAAAACGAAATCAAATCTGGGCGCAAATGCTATTCTCGGCGTATCCCTCGCCGTAGCAAAAGCTGCCGCCGCTTATCTCGATATACCCCTGTACCGCTACATCGGTGGTACCAATACATACGTAATGCCCGTACCGATGATGAATATCATCAACGGTGGTTCACACAGTGACGCTCCTATTGCTTTCCAGGAATTCATGATACGCCCTGTAGGTGCAACTTCCTTCCGTGAAGGTCTGCGCATGGGTGCCGAAGTATTCCACGCTTTAAAGAAAGTACTGAAAGATCGTGGTCTGAGCACTGCTGTAGGTGACGAAGGCGGTTTTGCACCAAATCTGGAAGGTACAGAAGATGCCCTGAACAGTATTATTGCCGCCATCAAAGCTGCCGGATACGAACCGGGCAAAGATGTAATGATTGCCATGGACTGCGCTTCTTCTGAATTCTATAAAGACGGAATCTACGATTATACCAAGTTCGAAGGCGAGAAAGGCAAGAAACGCACAGCTGACGAACAGATTGACTATCTGGAACAACTTATCAACCAATTCCCCATCGACTCTATCGAAGACGGCATGAGCGAAAATGACTGGGAAGGCTGGAAGAAACTTACCGACCGCATCGGCGACCGTTGCCAGTTGGTAGGTGACGACCTTTTTGTTACTAACGTTGATTTCCTGGCCATGGGTATTGAAAAAGGTTGTGCCAACTCTATTCTAATTAAAGTAAACCAAATCGGTTCCCTGACCGAAACATTGAATGCCATCGAAATGGCTCACCGCCACGGATACACTACCGTGACCTCCCATCGCTCCGGAGAAACGGAAGACGCTACGATTGCCGACATCGCCGTTGCCACCAATAGCGGACAAATCAAAACCGGTTCATTGAGTCGTTCCGACCGTATGGCAAAATATAATCAGTTGCTTCGCATCGAAGAAGAACTGGGCGCTAATGCTGTTTACGGTTATAAACGTATAAAATAACCATGAATTCTATTTAAGTGTCAAAAAATAAAATAATCAAGAGGGGCGAACCATCACGGACCGCCCCTCTTCTACTTTAACCTTAAAATCACCAATCAGTCTACTACCTTGAAGAAAACTTCTTCTCCGGACTGACTATCCGTTGCCACCCAAAGCCCAAAGTCTCCGGGTTCCACAACTTTAGCCATATCTATGTTCCAAAATGCAAGTTCACTAACAGGGAGTTCAAACGAAACGCTTTTCTTCTCACCCGGCTTCAATGTCACACGAGTGAAACGTTTCAGTTCTTTCACCGGACGGGTCACGGAACCAATCTTATCTTGTATATACAATTGAGCTACTTCCGTTCCTTCATATTTCCCGGTATTTTCCAGATCGAATGTCACTGTCAGCACATCATCTTTTTTCAGTACATCAGACGCCAGTTTGATGTTGCTATACTTAAATGTGGTGTACGACAAGCCATAACCAAACGGAAACAAGGGATCAAAACCCGCATCCATATAGAAGGAAGTACAGCCCAGTGAAGTCTGTCCTGCCTCAACAGCAATATCATTCAGCAACACTTCATTCCGTGTAGCCGGACGTCCGGTATTATTATGAGCGTAGTACACAGGAATTTGTCCCACCATCCTCGGGAAAGTGACCGGCGCCTTTCCACTCGGCACAGCCTTCCCCCAAAGCAAATCAGCCAATGCAGGACCGCCCATTGTGCCCGGATGGAATGAATAGAGAACAGCAGTCGACTCTTCGACTTCTTTACCGATAGTCAACGGACGACCCGCCATCACAATAGTCACTACAGGTTTACCCGTCTTAGCCAAAGCTGTAATCAAAGCTCCCTGATCACCCTGCAAATCCAGATCAGCCAAACAGTGAGCTTCACCCGAAAGAATAGATTCTTCACCCACAAAAGCAAGAATGACATCTGCACGTGCAGCGGCGGCAGCTGCTTTAGCCACACTTGCCGGATTTTTCTCACGACTATATGCTAGTCCCGGTTCATAAATCACCTGTACTTTATCGCCAACCATTTCCTTAATAGCGTTCAACGGAGTCTGAGTACGAGCTTTCTCACCATCAAATATCCAAGTACCCAACTGTTCATAAGGTGCATTAGCCATAGGTCCTACCACTGCAACAGTTTTCACAGATGGCTGTAACGGCAACACTTCCTTATCATTCTTCAACAGAATAGCCGATTCAACAGCGGCTTGCTTAGCTGCTTCCAAATGAGAAGGAGCATACATGACAGATGTTTGTTGTTCATCTACATAAGGAGTATCAAACAATCCTAAACGATACTTGATACGCAAAATATTACGAACAGCCTCATCGATAGTGCTTTCCTTCACCTTTCCCTCTTTCACTAATTCCGGCAGTTCCTTCACAAAAGTGTAACTCACCATTTCCATATCTACTCCTGCATTCACAGATTTCATTGCCACTTCTTTTGAACCGGCGGCAAAACCATGGCTTATCATTTCGCTGGCAGAAGCCCAGTCTGTCACTACCACTCCATCAAATCCCCACTCATCACGGAGTACATCTTTCAAGATGAAAGCATTTCCGGTAGAGGGAACTCCATCATTATCATTGAATGAAGTCATAAACGTAGCCGCACCCGCTTTGGCAGCAGCTTCAAACGGTGGCAAGTAAACATTGCGCAAACGGCGTTCGGGAATAAATGTCGAATTATAGTCACGTCCGCCTTCAGCCGCACCGTAGCCTACAAAGTGTTTAGGGCAGGCAGCTATGGAAGTGGGGCTATTCAGAGAATCTCCCTGAAAACCTTCTACCATGGCAGCTCCCATTACAGAAGTCAGATAGGTATCTTCGCCACAGCCTTCGGCAATACGTCCCCAGCGAGGATCACGGGCAATGTCGATCATCGGCGCAAAAGTCCAACGGATACCTACGGAAGAAGCCTCAATAGCCGCCACCCGCGCACCGTCTTTTGCTACCTGCGGATTAAACGAAGCCGCCTGCCCCAAGGGAATGGGGAAGATTGTTTTAAACCCGTGAATGACATCGCGAGCTATCAACAAAGGGATTCCCAACCGGGACTCCTCTATCGCTACACGTTGCAACGCATTAATACGTACCGGATCCATTTCATTCAAGATGGAACCGACTTCACCTTTCTTAATCAAACCACTCATATCCTCGATATTGCCATAAGAGGAAATCTGGTTCATCTGACCGATCTTTTCCTCCAAGGTCATTTTGGATAACAGTGCTTCCACTTTTTTTTCTGTTGCCGCATCTCCCTTATAGGTTGCCACTTGGGTACAAGAGACAAAGGGCAGTAGGAACAGGCAAGCAGAGAAAAATTTCATAACTTTCATACTTCTTCAATTATTTTTTCTGAAACACACGTACATAGTCAATTTGCATGGAAATCGGCAAGGCTGTTTCATCCACGCCGTTCATTCCGCCCCAGTCACCGCCCCAAGCCAGATTGAGAATGGGATAGAAAGCATAATGGAAAGGCCACTGGTTATGACCGGAGCCAAGCTGCTTTTTATCGACCGCAAGTTGTATCTTACCGTCAACAAATGTAGTGATGGCATCTTCCGTCCACTCCAAAGCATAGACATGAAATTCTCCTTCTGCCTTATCTATGGTCATGGCATGCGTCTTCTGCGTATTCTTGGTATGGTTGTAATCCTGTGTATGGATAGACGAAGACACCTCATTGGGCACAACTCCTACCTCTTCCATGATATCAATCTCACCGCACATGGGCCATGGATTCGAATTCCAGTCATTACCTACCGGCATCATCCAGAAAGCCGGCCATGTTCCCTTGCCTTTAGGCAACAGGATGCGTGCCTCAAAGTATCCATACTTCCAGCCTGTATTTACTTTCGCATACACACGACCTGAGTAAATCTTGCCATCCGTGCTTTTGAAACAGTTAATCTTCAATTTTCCATCCACCAGTTCCGTTACGCGCTTTCCGTTCACAGCACCATCCACGTACGTCTGAAGCTCATGATTCACCCAGCCAGCCCCTTGCACTTCATGCGTCCAGTCTTTGCCAAGTGCCGTACCTTCGTCAAATTCATCGTTCCACACCAGAGCATAACCCGGCAACGGACAAGTAATAACATCAGGATCCGAAGCTGTCGCATCACCGGATTGAGTAATCACAATGGATGCACGACTGCTTCCTGACACAATCTCAATGTTGCCTTCACGCCCATCACGCTTTGCATTTTTCTGTACGCGAACCGTCAATGTCGCATTCCGGCTGGTTGAGTATGGGGGATCCACACTAATCCATGTCTCGCTTACTTTAGCTGCCCACTCATGATCGGTAGTAATGGAAACGGTTTGACTTTCTGAATCGCAGCTAAAGTCCAGGGAAGTGGCACTGAGCGTAATGGAGTTTATGTCGCTTTCCACTTCCGAATCGCCTCCTCCGCATGCCATGCACAACAGAACGGGAAACGTACAATAGAGCATCAATACTATTTTTTTAAGCATAAGAAATCATTTTATGAAAGAGACTACCCGTTATAAAACAGACAGTCTCCTTCGTTTCATTTATATAAGAATCAGTTCTCTTTGATAAAGATCACATTGCTAATTTTTATCTTAGTTCCTGATGGAGCACCACCAAAGTCAAAAATCAAGGACAAAGCAGAAGAATCGCCAATAGGCAATTTCGCACCTGATACTTTGTAAACAAACGGTTTGTCGGCAGCTATATCATGACGGTTGGCAAAGAAGAAATTGTTGTCATTAGCAGCGTCGGTCAACTTAATCGTCACACCAGCGATGTCATTGTCGGCCACCAAGGTGCAAGAAAAGCTGTAACTGTCAACCATTGCAGCAGTCAGTCTGGTCTGGATAGGGAATTGAGCCTGCCACTGCTGAGTACCGGTACCTTCGGGTATCTCCAGTTCCCAAACATTGCCACTGTGTACCCATTTCGGATTATCAATCTGTCCCCAGTCATTATTAGCAAAGAAAGGTACTATGTCGATAAAGTCACTTCCTTCGTCTACTGTTTTCCAAAGATTATTTTCACCATCGTATGAGATGGCTTCCTCTATATAAATCTTGCTTATCTTCACACGAGTTCCTTCCGGAGTTCCACCAAAGTCGAAGAATAATGACAATGCACCGGCATCTCCCACTGGCAGACTTACGCTTTCAGCCTTAAATATACACGGCTTGTCGGCAGTTACATCACACCTATTTGCAAAGAAGAAATTGTTATCATCCACTGCATCAGTCAGTTTGACCGTTACACCGGAAGCGTCATTATCCGCCTCGATTACACAATACACATTGTACTTTTTAGCCTTGCCAGCCGTCAAGGTTGTGGCAATAGGGAACTGTCCCTGCCACTGTTGAGAGCCTAAGCCTTCAGGCATCACAATGTTCCAGACATCACCTTCGTGCGTCCATTCTGGATTGGCAATCTGCCCCCAGTCATTATTGGCAAAGAAAGGCGTAACCCCAACAAAAGCGGTTCCCTCGTCAACCGCTTTCCAAAGGTTGCTTGACGCATCATAATTCCAGTCCATAGTGGCTTCATCACCGCCATCATCCGGCAATCCGGTATCTTCACGGCTGGTGAACACTATACGCCACGCAATCGCACCATTGTCACATACCAATGTCAAACGGGTATTCGTCAGCGCCTCAACGCGGAAGTACGGATTGTTGTAAGAGTCATCATAAGGAATGTATGGCAACAAGGTATGTGCTGCAAACTGAATATAAAGACACTCCTCATCCTTATATGTACCCGGAACCAGCGTGAAGGTAGAGTTCTGTGGCGATACAGCCACCATGACATCTTCAGAGGAGACACCCGGAGTCTGCCCCAAGATGGAACAGTCTTTATTCACATACACGGTACCACCTTCGCCCGGATCATACGAATAAGCACCTCCGGCCACGCCATCAGCATCCGAGTGGGTAAAAGAAATGCGATCATCATACACACCCCAATCAGCCTTGTCATTCACTGCGGCCGACCACCATGTAGAACCATCAGAGCCGGATTCTCCACATCCCAAGTGACCGGCTTCGGCATAATCCACGCGCCACGTCTTGCCACAAAGGCGATTGAAATAAGGAGTATAATCCACTTTCGTCTCATTGAAAGTGAATGATTCGCTCAAGGCAGCCTGCGACTGCCCGTTGCGGTTCATGATTCGCAATTCCAGTGTATGAGTACCTTCTTCCATGCTGTGGAAGCTGGACGTCAAGAGAAGAGAATAAACCTTACCGTCCAAGTACCATACCGGATAACAACCTTTGAAATCACCTTTGACAGTGAACACCGCAGTATTCGTCTCTTGATCTGTTTCCACAGACAATTGCTTGTCTTCTACCGTGGGAAGTCCGTTCTGATTAGCACCTTCAAATTCTTCAGGCGAGCAAGCAGCAACAGCCAACGCTGAAACCAGTGCGCAACCTATATATTTAAATAGTTTGTTCATAATCGAAATGTCTTAAATGGATTAATAATTATTTTGCTTCAATGTCGGGTCAGCATCCAACTCCGACTGAGCCAGTGGAATGTGTTTCTTGCTCGCAGTCCATGACTTGGTTCGATAACCATACGCATCCGGCACCAATACCGTAGCAGCATTGCCCGTACGCACAAGGTCGAAATAGCGCTTGCCTTCACCGCAAAATTCCAGATGGCGTTCATTCAGAAGGTTGTCGATGTTACATACATCATAACCTGTCGAATAACCGGCACGTGTACGTACTTGATTCAGATAGTTCAGTGCATCAGAAGCACTTCCATTAGTCAACACCAGAAGCTCGGCCGCATTCAACAGCGTTTCCGCATAGCGATAGATGCGTTTGTTATTGTTGTAATTCAAATTTTTGGAACCGGGGCAATCCTTGCTGTTCTCGGACAGAGGTCTATACTTCTTCAACCAAAGATGGGTATCTTGATAACGCTCCGTATAAGTAGTGCCGGTTACATCCCAAACTGTAGCATCACGACGCACATCACCTTCGGGAAACATATCACGGGCTTCCACTCGAAGCGGTAGGAATCCCCAACCATCCTGACCGGCTGCCCAATCATCGCTACCGGGCCAACCGTTAGGAGATATCAAGGTGGGTAATACGCTTCCTCCGGCATTCTTCGCTGCATCACCCCAGTCGCGTTGGGCATTATTATCATCATAATTAATTTCAAAGATAGACTCTGCACACCATTCACCACTCTCTTCCCACAAATTAGCATAGTCGGGATTCAGCGAATAATCAGGAGAATCAATAATCTCTTTCATATAATTAAGAGCTGTCTGATAACGCTGCGTATCATTCTGATACATTACCATTTCCGCATACACCATATACGCCATGGCTTGCGACACGCGACCGGACTCTGCATTGGGCCACCGCAACGGCAACACCTTGGAATTGATAATGCTTTCCAACTCCGGCAATAATTGATTGTAAATTTCATCTGCCGTCAATTGCGGAGCTGTGTAAGGCAACGAAAGGTTCTCCAAATAAAAAGGAACGTTGCCATAATAGTGCCATAGGATATTGTAGTAATAAACACGAAGCAGTCTGGCCTGTGCCTCGTATGAAGTACGGTTAGCTTCTGTTCCCCCGCCCCAAGAGCAATACTTTATCACATCGTTGCAACGCTTAATCCCGGAATAAAAATCAGTCCACAAGGTAGCCAAGGTATTGTTACCATCTGCCTCGAAGTTGAACAGTTTATGCCAATGCTGGTTGTCCGTAACGGATTGGCCTCCTACCCAAAAGTCATCACCCATGATTTCGGCATCAACTGTAAGGTCATTATAAGCTGTACCATCCCAATCCGGCCAATGCAGCGGGGCATAAGCAGATGTCAATGCCTCATTCAACTTGGCATCATCCACATAATATTCTTCCAAAGGTTCACCCGTCGGATTCGTTACCTCCAAGAAACTGTCACTGCAAGAGCACAACGTAAATGCAGCAGCAAAAACTCCGGTTATAATTGATTTATTTTTGTTCATAATGAATATGCTTTTATTAATTTGAAATTAAAGAGAAATATTGAAGCCAACAGTCCAAGTACGAGCCTGCGGATAAACGCCATAGTCCACTCCGAGAGAGGTACTGCTGGTACCTATTTCGGGATCAAATCCCCAATACTTAGTCCACGTAAGCAGATTCTCCGCCATTACATAGACACGGAGACGGTTCACGCTCAATTTCTGTGTAAGGCCGCGAGGCAGGGTATATCCCAAGGTGATATTCTTCAAGCGCAGATAGGAACCATCCTGAATATAGATGTCGCTGACGACCCAGTTCTTACTGTCGCCTTGTTTCAAGATAGGCAGCTTGTTGGATGTCCCCTCACCGGTCCAGCGTGAAAGCACCCAAGTGGGGAAATTTCCTGAAGCGATATCCTGACGGTAAGTGGCATCGAATACATCCACACCGCTCACACCCTGCAAGAATAATCCCAAATCAAATCCTTTCCATTCAGCGTTCAGATTCATACCAAACGTCCATTTCGGGGTTCCACTACCGATATTGGTACGGTCATCCGACGTGATTACGCCATTTCCGTCCCGATCGTAGAAAATCAAGTCGCCGGGTTGCGCATCGGGCTGAATCAACTGGCTCGTTCCGGTTGCAGGGTCTTTCCAGGTATAGGCATTCACTTGATCCATATTCTGAAATACTCCCAACGTCTTATAACCATAGAAGAAGGGGAAAGGTTGACCATTCTCGGCACGTGTTCCACCATCACTAAACTGACTGATACCCCAATTCAGGAAACCGGTGTCATTGCCCAAATTCTTCAATTCATTATGCAGGTAAGAGGCATTGCCCCTGATGGCAAAGTTGGCATCCTTCACGCGCCATTTATAGCCCAGTTCAAATTCAAGACCGGAGTTTTCCATATCACCCACGTTGGCCAGCGGTCTTTGTTCGCCCACATAACTCGGAATCGGCATATCAATAATCATGCCATTCGTCTTCTTGATAAAATAATCCACCGTGAAAGTCAAAGCGTTATTGAAGAAGCCGAAGTCGAGTCCCAAGTCGGTCTGTTCACTTTCCTCCCACTTCAGGTCGGGGTTATCCAGACGGTTGGCTTTCGAACCATATATCATCGAAGAGGATGATCCAAAATAATTATTGCTGGTACCTCCTACAGTCGTATTCGTGGTATAAGCAAAATCTCCTATATTGTCATTACCGTTTTTACCCCAAGAGAAACGAATCTTGAAACTGGAAAGCCAATCTTTGGTGTTTTCCATGAAAGTTTCGTTTGTCACGTTCCATCCCAAAGAGACAGAAGGAAATACACCATATTTATTGTTGGCACCGAAGCGGGAAGAGCCGTCACGACGTAGGGTGGCCTGCAACATATAACGCTCGTCATAGTTGTAACTGAAACGTCCGAACATAGAAGAAATCGTGTGTTCCACATACGGGCCTCCACCCACTCCTATCAAACTTTTCACACCGACAATCACACCGTCTTTGTCCAACGTAGTCTCAAAGTTGCCACCGCTGGTATAATTCAGATAGGGTTTGTTGATATTCACCAGGTTCCAGTGGGAAGCGCTCACGTCATCGCCATAGTACTTCAAAGCCGACTGACCGAGAACAACCCCGAAAGTGTGCTTTCCTAACGTCTTGTCGTACATCAGCGTATTTTCTATCTGCCAGGTCGTATTATTACCTTTATATACGGAAGCCTCTGTATGGTCATTGGTATTGTTGCCCGACAAATAGTATTTTTGGAGTTTGGCTCCACTGTTACCCCAAAACGACTGTTCTGCACTCCAAGAAAAGCGATACTTCAAATTATCCCAAAGCTGAAGATCCAACGAGAACTTGGGCATAAACTTCTGCGACCAGTTTTTCGTGGGATTTCCTTGCATCATGGCAATCGGGTTGTTTTGTTCATTATACGAGCCCAAGAAACTGGGAATGGTGTAGGGATTGCCGTTCTCGTCTTTATACAAGTCGTAAGCTGAATAACGGTCTATCATGTCCTTCGCAACCTGACCTTTCAACGTAACCGGCAATGTAGGAGCTAAATAAAGAGCGGAACCCAACGGAGAGCCCCAAGTGGAATTGGTTTCAATGCCCGTATTGTGTACACGCATATAAGAGATGTTTGCGCCCAACTCCAGCTTATTTAAGAAATTACGTTCCTTCACAGCGTCAATCAACGTGAAAGTGTTATTGGAACGGATAGTAAGGCGGTCGTAATTGGATTGCCCGTAATTGCCGCCTACAATACCGTCTTGTGTAAAATAGCCTAAAGATAAGTAGTAAGTGACTTTATCACTGGCTCCGCTGACCGACACGTCATGCTGAACTATAGGCGCGTTGTCATTGAACAGCTCTTTTTGCCAGTCCGTGCCGAAGCCTGTAATTTTATCGCCATTAGCATCCGTGAGATTGTAAGGATTGGCCAAATTAGCCATTTCGGCAGGCAAAGTCTGCTTACCGTTAATGTATTTCTCATTCATCAACACGGCATAATCGGTGGCGCCTGTCACCTCCCGGTGCTTCCATGCGCTCTGCCAACCATAGGAAAAGTTATAGTTAATCTGCGCCTTGCCCGACTTTCCTTTCTTGGTGGTGACAAGGATAACGCCGTTTGCCGCACGTGCTCCGTAAATGGCACCAGAAGCCGCATCTTTCAATACCTCTATGGATTCAATGTCATTAGGGTTTACCGATTCCATACCATCCTGGTTGGTGGGCATGCCATCAATGACATAAAGAGGCTCGGAAGCATTGATCGTACCGATACCACGGATACGAATCATAGACTTTGCCCCCGGCTGGCCGGAAGAAGAAGTGACATTGACACCGGCTGCCATTCCTTTCAAAGCATCATCCGCGCGGAGACGCGTCTTGCCGGCCAAGTCTTCACTACTTACTTTAGCAATGGAAGCCGTCACCACGCTTTTCTTTTGTACGCCGTAACCCACCACCACTACTTCATCCAATGTTTCCGTGTCTTCCAACAGGATAATTTTAAAGGAAGTCTTTCCGCTTACCGCCACTTCCTGTGATTTGAATCCTATATAAGAAATAGAAAGGATTGCGTCGGAGGGAACCGACAAAGCAAATTCACCGTCTATACCGGTGATTGTTCCCGTAGTGGCATTACCTTTCACCACCACATTTACTCCAGGTAAGGGTTCATTGTCCGCACCACTTACCACCGTACCTTTTATCTGTATATCTTGTGCATATACAGCAGAAGCTAAGGTAAAGCTTAGTAAAAATAAAACTGATAATAACTTTTTCATAAGTTTTTCTAAATTAAGATTAACAATTCTCGGTCATGTTCTCAATTGAACACTGCAAACATAGAGTAAAATGCAATAAAAGAAGCCCTAAGTACCCATTCTTAAATACGTCAATTCAAAATTCAGAATACGTTATCAATACGTCAAAAACAAATAAACAATTGATAATCAGAGAAAACACTATACTTTCATCGAATACGTCATTGCATGTTATAGAACATAGAACACTGTTTTTCTAAACTACAATAACACGAAAGCCGGGTAATTTATAAAGGAAGTTAATAACAGAAATACGGGAAAACTTAAAGATTATCGGTTGAACAACTCAAAGGTAAATTTGCAACCTATCTCCTTAAATTTCCAGTTGGCAAAGCTGCCAAAGACTCCGAAATCAAAAATATTGGTGCCGATGCCATAACCAACCTCAACATAAGGGTTCAGATGCGGAACAACCAAAGCATTCAGATAAAGACGCTCATTGAGCACATGCTGTGTATACTTCACCAAATGACGCAACATCAGGAAGGGAGATTCATACGTCAAATGCCCACGGAGATATTTACGGGAGGAATTATACCACCGCCCGTCAAGCAACTGGAATACACCGCCAATTTCATCATTCCATCCCACGGGAAGATTGGAACGGGTAAAATTGGCAAAATCCACAAAGTATATATCTTTTTGATTAGTAAAAGCACCCCATCCAAAGCGGAGATAAAAATCACGCATCAACCCCAAGGGAATGGAGTGCTGAATATCCACCTCTACACGCTCATACGTACCGGTACTTTTAAAAACCCCATTGATGCCCCGCTCCCAGTCCACTGAAAAACTGGGATATTTGGAATGTAAGTTCACTTTACGATCCCCATTCATATAGTAATACTGACCGGGCGTCCACGTCAGACGGACACGCGGAGCAAAACTATTGTAAGAATGACGCATTTTCTCTGTCCAATCAGGATAAACTTCTGAAGAAGAGCCTACACTTCGCGAAGTCGCCCTCGTGGATACATACATCGAACGATTGGCCTCCGTACGCTTATGCATGGAGAAACCGACATCCAGTGACAGACCGTTCACAACCTCCCAGCTATGGCGCACCTGCAAGTATAAGTCATTAAAGTAATCCAGTTGTATCTGATCAAAATCGAAAACACTATCCGGAATGTTTTTCAATTCATCCAGCATCCTACTACTATAAATGCGGTGGCCGTTACCCAGGTTAACGTGAAGGGCCGCGCGCTTACGTGGCCAGTAATCAAAATCTGACTTTATCGACCAATAAAACTCATTATACTTGAAGTTATAACCCAATCTGGGAACGATACGTAACAAACGGTCGCCCGTAAAAATACGGTTGTACTTAAATTCCTGCCGGTAAGAAAAACCATTCTTCCCGCTATAGCTCAACAAGAATGGATTGATAAGCGGTGAACAGCGCACACTGCCCAGTTTCGAAAGATCTACCGTATAGCGGCTGATAAGCGCATCACCGATCTGTCCCCAAAATTCCAGATTCTTATTTTTGGGTTTCTTATATCGATATGAAGTATCACGGCTTAAAAAGAAATCTTTATATAAGTCCTGTTCATGTACAGTCAACGGAATGGGACGTATACTCTCAAAATAAGAACTATCCTTCTTGTAGGCATTCGTATCACTGCGCAATGTGTAGGACTCCGACAGATCATACTTGCTCTTCAATCTTTTCCGATCCATCCGTGAAGGGTCTTTCTGAATAATGGTTTTATAATCGAGAGCAGCAATATAATTGGCATCGACCACATTGCCCAGAAAGCGGAAAGTGGCATCCACATCATAATGTACAGGCAAAAACTCATCCGATTCACCCACATCTCCCATACGTATCATATTGTTGAAACGCAACATTTCAGAACGTCCGCTAAAATGCATCTCACGCACACTCCAGACATTCTCACTGACCACCATGTGACCGCTGACCAACTGAAAGCTTTTGCTTTTCGGTTTGAAACTAATCTTATATTGCAAATCATGCACTTTACCCATTACCGAATCGACATGATAAGAATAATATTTCATCGCATTTGGAGCCAAAGGCGAAAGGAGCTTATCATATAATAAGGTAGAAGCGTAGATATTAACATGGAAATATTCCGGCAGCCTTCCGTCCAGCTCCCAAAACTCGGAAGAGGTACCGACACTGGCTTTTACTTTCTGATCATAAATGTCGGGAGCAGTAAAATGCAAGTCACTATAAGTTTCCATCATATACTCCCTCACTCCTTTCCGGATGCGGAACATGGTAGGAATAAAGCGTAAGATGTGATTTTTCTTGCGAAGATTCACTTTTCCCTTAATATAAAGATCGGCTCTATAGTCGTCGATAATACTTTCATAAAAAGGAGCAAAGAAGATGACTTTCTTCATAATAGAGTCCGCAGAAAGCAAGCTCGCATCGTAAGGATCAGGGATAGAAGCTGCCTGCACTTTCGGACAAGCTGAAAGCAAAAGACATAGCAAGGTTCCTATACAAAAGACGCGTTTCAACGGCAATACCTCCAAATATATAGGGACAAATATAGAAAAAAAGGTTGTAAAACGACGAAATACCTCTCTTTTTAAGAAACCAGATGAAAGATTCTTCATTACAGCCCAGATATAACTTTAATATAGAAAAGAGCGGAGATAAAATCCCCTAAAAGAGTTTTTCCTGTAACATCCCCGAATATTTTAGGGGGTATCCGCAGAAAAAACACTTTATTTCCAATAATACCCCCTTAAAAATAGGGGTACTTCCAGAAAAAACATATAATTTTGCGTCCAACAACCAACAAAAGAAGGACAAATATGTCAAAAATGAGATTTTACGCCTTGCAAGAGCTTGCCAACCGGCGCCCTCTTGAAGTTACAACCCCTTCGAACAAATTATCCGATTACTACGGAAGCCACGTGTTCGACCGTAAGAAAATGCAGGAATATCTACCCAGAGAAGCTTACAAAGCTGTAACAGATGCTATCGAAAAAGGGACTCCCATCAGTAGAGAGATAGCTGACCTGATAGCAAACGGCATGAAAAGTTGGGCCAAATCCCTGAACGTTACTCATTACACTCACTGGTTTCAACCGCTGACGGATGGTACAGCCGAGAAACATGATGGATTCATCGAATTCGGAGAAAATTCAAATGTTATTGAACGCTTCTCCGGCAAATTGCTCATCCAACAGGAACCGGACGCTTCTTCTTTCCCCAATGGAGGTATCCGTAATACATTTGAAGCACGCGGATATACAGCATGGGATGTTTCCTCTCCCGCCTTCGTGGTAGATACAACTCTGTGTATCCCTACAATCTTCATCTCATATACCGGCGAAGCGCTGGACTACAAAACTCCATTGCTGAAAGCACTCGGTGCCGTAGACAAAGCCGCCACGGAAGTATGCCAGTTATTCGATAAAAATGTAACCCGCGTGTTTACTAATTTAGGTTGGGAACAGGAATACTTCCTGGTAGACTCTGCCCTATACAACGCCCGCCCCGACCTTTGCCTGACCGGACGCACGCTAATGGGACATTCTTCCGCCAAAGACCAACAGTTGGAAGACCACTATTTCGGTTCTATTCCGCCACGGGTAACAGCCTTTATGAAAGAACTGGAAATAGAATGTCACAAACTGGGTATTCCGGCAAAAACACGCCATAACGAGGTTGCACCCAACCAGTTTGAACTGGCTCCCATCTTTGAGAATGCCAACCTTGCCAACGATCATAACCAGTTAGTAATGGACCTGATGAAACGTATCGCCCGTAAGCATAACTTTGCCGTATTGCTGCATGAAAAGCCATACAGCGGTGTAAACGGTTCGGGAAAACACAACAACTGGTCACTCTGCACTGATACCGGCATCAATCTTTTTGCACCCGGCAAGAATCCTAAAGGCAACATGCTCTTCCTGACTTTCCTGGTGAATGTACTGATGATGGTCTATAAGAATCAGAATTTGCTGCGCGCCTCTATCATGAGTGCCGGCAACAGCCACCGTCTGGGTGCCAATGAAGCACCGCCCGCTATTCTGTCCATATTCCTGGGCAGACAATTATCAGCTACTCTGGATGATATCGTACGCCAGGTAGGCGATGACAAGATGACGGCTGAAGAGAAGACAACCCTTAAATTAGGAATCGGACGTATTCCTGAAATCCTTCTCGACACGACAGACCGCAACCGTACTTCTCCGTTTGCTTTCACCGGAAATCGTTTTGAATTCCGTGCTGCCGGTTCTTCTTCCAACTGTGCCGCTGCCATGATTGCCATAAATGCAGCTATGGCAAACCAGTTAAATGAATTCAAAGCCTCTATCGACAAGTTGATGGAAGAAGGAATCGGTAAAGATGAAGCCATCTTCCGTGTTTTGAAAGAAACCATTATTGCTTCCGAAGCTATCCGATTCGAAGGTGACGGCTATTCAGATCAATGGAAAAAGGAAGCTGCCCGTCGCGGATTAACGAACATCTGCCACGTACCCGAAGCTCTGATGCATTATATGGATAACCAGTCTCGTTCCGTACTGATAGGTGAACGCATCTTCAATGAAACAGAGCTTGCCTGCCGCCTGGAAGTGGAACTGGAAAAGTACACGATGAAAGTGCAAATAGAAAGTCGTGTACTGGGTGATCTGGCCATCAATCACATTGTCCCCATTGCGGTCAGCTACCAAAACCGTCTGTTAGAGAATTTACGTGGCCTCAAGGAAATCTTCTCTCCCGAAGAATACGAAGTACTGAGTGCTGACCGCAAGGAACTGATACGTGAAATATCCAAACGAGTAACGTCCATCAAGGTTCTGGTACGCGAAATGACCGAAGCCCGTAAAGTTGCCAATCACATGGATAGCTACAAGGACAAGGCTTTCGCCTACGAAGAAAATGTCCGTCCTTATCTGGAAAAGATACGTGACCACATCGATCACCTCGAAATGGAAGTTGACGACGAGATCTGGCCGTTGCCGAAATATAGGGAATTGCTGTTCACGAAATGATAATTTAGCGGCGAGGGAATGGGTACGCGGACTACGCGGATAAGGCGGA